>Ga0116227_10004738_pt1 | contig 29376 bp, 30 predicted proteins | sample S1TSphgellanicum_FD_89693 | JGI IMG/M metagenome (GOLD analysis project Ga0116227, IMG submission 89693) | Host-associated microbial communities from peat moss isolated from Minnesota, USA - S1T2_Fb - Sphagnum magellanicum MG | ecosystem: Host-associated > Plants > Peat moss > Unclassified... | reverse complement strand
TGCGGCGAGTTCAGTGTTAAGACGGCTTGCGCGCCCGCGCCATGGCGCGCCGTAAGGTAGCGTTGATGCGCGTCTGCCAGCCAGAGCCGCTTTCCTTGAAATGCGCGACGACGTCGGCATCGAGCCGCAAGCGGACAGCTTGTTTCGGGCTCTTCGCGAAAAGGCGACCGCGTAGGACGATGCGCTCACCCTCGCGGATCTCCGCGCGCTCGAAGAAAGCGTCATCGAGTTCCGGCGCATCGTCAGGGTCACGCCACTCAGACGCGGTCGCCGTATTTTTTCTCTTCCCGGCCATTGGCCTTCCTCTGGGCGGACGCAGCGGGAGACCCATTTATATAACCTCATGATCCTGAAACGCACTTTCCTTGGCATCATCCTGACCCTCGTTTTGCTTGGAGGCCCCGCAATGGCCGTCGAGGAACCTGCCTTCCGAACCGTTGTTCGGGAGGGTGCGTTCGAGATCCGGGACTATCCCGCGCTCGTCGTGGCCGAGGTCACCGTGACCGGCGACCAGAAGGAGGCCGCCGGCAAAGGTTTTCGGTTGCTTGCGGGATATATTTTCGGCGGCAACAAACGCAAGCAAAGCATCGCCATGACGGCGCCGGTGGCGCAGGAACCGGTGAGCGAGAAGATCGCGATGACGGCGCCCGTCACCCAGACAAAGACGGCCGACGAATGGGTCGTGCGATTCACGATGCCGAGCGGGTATAGACTCGAGACGCTTCCCGAGCCGAATGACCCAAAAGTCCACTTGCGCGTGACGCCGGCGACCCGCTTCGCCACGATCCGATTTTCCGGTTTGGCGCGGCCGGACGATGTTGCCGCGAAGACCGCCGCGCTATCCGCCTGGATGCAGCAGCGCCACTTGCGCTCTGCCGGTCCCGCCTCCCTCGCGCAATATAATCCGCCCTGGACGCTTTGGTTTTTGCGACGGAACGAAGTGATGATCCCGATCGAATCTTAACGGTGGTGGGCAGAGCCGGCTAAGGTCCTAAACCGCAACGCAGCGGAAAGGGGGCGATACGTCGCAGATCTGAAGAGCAGGCTTCGGGGGCGTCTTCTTATGCGAACAGGAAAGTAATCTAACTTAAGATCTTTCTGCCAATTCGCGAAGCCGTATGATAGTACGGTTTAGGCTGTCTGACCGATGAGCGGCTCGCATTGGTTGCCAGGTGTTGCGAACAAACGCAACCAGCCTGGCGTTATAACCGAGGCCTTGCAGTGCGATCGCACCAGCTTCCGGCAGAAGGTCTTCTTTAACGTCACGGGGAGCCTTTTTCGCGGCCTTGAGTAAGAACGCCTTTGGGTCAGCAACTGTGTCAGGGGTATCCGGCAATCTTGTAGCTCCGCCCGCCAGCAAGTGTCTCATTCCTTCATGATCCGCGAGCAACCACGCTTCAATTTCCCGGCTTGCTACTCGAAACAATAAATTACCAGGGCGACCTCTATTCCTGAGCCAATTTGTAATCAAAGCTGGAGCACATATCCCATTGTCTAGATCTGTAATGAGAAGGAGAGGAACTAAACGTGCAATTTCAATAAATTTATCCATGCTATTTCTGAGATAGGCATTCCCACTCTTTCGAAATCTCAAATTAACATCGAACCTAGGCGCTGCTTCTTTAACCAAGCGGCAAGCAACGGCCTCGCTTAGCTCATCCTCCGTTGCCACGTGAATTGTAGCCATTACCAAAATCCGAGTTGATCAGCGGACTCAGGCCGCGTGCTCGGCAAAACTGTCTCTGCTACAGAAAAACCCGCGTCAATGGCATCTTGCTCTTCCTTTATCACCCCACGCACTGTCGACCCGTTGCTCCCAGTCTCGATGACCAGGACACCTCTCGCATCAATGCCTGGGTTGCTTAATAGCGCCTCGCTATGAGTGGTGATTAAAACCTGTCTTCTCTTCTTACTTCGACGTTGCACTCGTTGCAGCATGACAGGAATTTGTCTAACAATCGCATCATTCAACGAGAGTTCAGGCTCTTCGAGAAGTAAAAGAGAATTCCCTTCCAGCAAAGACCAAAGCAAAGCCAGAAGGCGTAACGTACCGTCGGAAAATTGGTCTTCCCGCTGCCACCCTGCGTGTGGTCGATGATGTGCATAGCGGGCTTTTAGGTGCGGCCGTCCCGTTATCGTATCTTTATCAAAAGCGAGTTGCTCAAATTGAGGCACAGCTTGCTTAAGTGCTTCGCCGATCTGAACAAGCCTTGCGTCACGCGTGCGGGGCGGTTTACTTGCCACCCGTTCTAGGAAACCCTGCCCAAACGGATCGTCCTCCAGGCGCTGGCCTCCTATGCGTTCACCAAATTTAAGCAGCTGCGGAACCAGATGGAGGTACGTGGTGTCCCCAAAAAATTCTGCGATCTCACGAAATTCTGCATTCGTTTGAATTTGTTCTAGGTGAGTTTGTGTTCGGCGAGTTTCATCTTGTTCGTCTTCTTTTGTAGGCCGATTAAGGATTTGCCGACCATTATGCATAACTTGTTCAGACGAAACCAATATGCGTTGCGCTCCCTTTCCCTCAGGCTTAAAGCCCAGAGCGTAACGCCACTTAGTCTCTTCTCCATCAAGCAGCATTACTTCGATTCGAACTTCTGGGTCTCTGCGCGCGTGCAAACATCTAAGCTTAGATATACCGCCTCTATCGGCTATAGCTTTTTGCAAACCGCCGCCCTGTGATTTGCTAATATCTCTAAGAAATCGAAAGACATCCAAAAGGTTGGATTTACCGGAGGCGTTGGCACCTAGGATGTAAGTTGTTTCACTTAAGTCAGCCTCCACGTCGCGAAAATTTCGCCAATTCTTCAAGGCAAGGTGTGCGACGATCATGGAGGAGATCCTCTGGCTCTTCGACTCATTGGTCTAATTCACTTAGTACTAAGGCCTCATCAGCAATCAAACTATTGGATATTTTTTTACTCTTGCATGACCTGAAGCCAGCTTCTTCGCCGGAGAAAACGCTAGCCTTGTCAAAGGGCAACGCAAATAGTGGGATGCATTTTCTAATTCGTCACAACGAGCGAACGATCGTGGACGCGCCGGGCCTGAGACGGAGAAATGAAAAGATATAAATATGATTATAATCAATTATTTGGATGGTAGCGGAGGAGGGACTCGAACCCCCGACACAAGGATTATGATTCCTCTGCTCTAGCCGGCTGAGCTACTCCGCCATCGCGGCCCGCGTGCGGGCTCGAGGACGGGCGATATAGGCTGCGGCTCGCGATAGTGTCAAGGCGCGCGCCGGGCTCAGTTTTTTTGCACGCGGGCCAAGGTGAAGAGGCCCAAAGGCGGTAAAGCGCAGCGTTCGACGAGCTTCGCCCTGGGCTGCCCGGCGAGCCAATCGGCCAGCACGGCGAAAGGAAATTGCGGCGCCCATCCGAGGGTGGCGCTATAGCGCCCGAGCCAGGCCTCGCCGCGCGCGACGAGGCCTTTTTCGGCGCCGAAATGATTGACCAGAATGATCTCACCGCCGGGCTTCAAGACCCGCAGCCATTCGTCGAGGCAGGCCTGGGGATCGGGCACGACGGTCAGCACATAGGGCGCGACGACCGCGTCGAAAGAGCCGTCCGGAAAAGCGAGCCGCATCGCATCCATGACGAGAAGTCCGTCGACATTGTGCAATCGCGCCATGCCGACGCGTTGGCGGGCGCGCCGGAGCATGGGCATCGACAAATCGACGCCGATGAGGCGCAGGGTCGGTGCGAACATCGGCAATTCGAGACCGGTGCCGACGCCGACATCGAGAACGCGCGGCGCGTCGCCCGCCAAATGCGAAGTCGCCGCAGCGAGCGCCTTGCGCCCCGGCCGCATGACGAGGGCGAAGGCGAGATCGTAGATCGGCGCCCAGCGCGCATAGGCTTCTTCGACATGCCGATTGCCGGAGGGCGCGATCGAACTTTGGTGTTCGGCGCGGGACGCGAGCTCAGTTTCCTGCGGCGGCAATGAACGGTTCGCAGGCCGGATCGAGGGTGGCGACGGCGGGCTCCGTCGCGCTGATGAAGCCGCCGCCGAGAATGCGGGCGCCGGACTGCTCGGACGCATAGAAGACACAGGCTTGGCCGGGCGAGACGCCGTCTTCATCGCTGGCGAACTCGACGAAGCAGGCATCGCCGTCGACATGCAGGAAGCCCGGAACCGGCGGCCGGGTCGAGCGAACCCGCACGAAAAGCTCGAGCCCGGCCGGACCGATATCCTCGAGCCGGCCTTCGCCGATCCAATTGAGGGCACGCAGCCAAACGCGTTTCGTCGCCAGCGCCCGGCGCGGTCCGACGACGACCTGCGCGGCGCCTGCATCGAGCCGCACGACATAAAGCGGCTCACCTGCGCCGGCCGCATAAGCGCCGAGCCCAAGGCCGCGGCGCTGGCCGATCGTATAATGAATGACGCCTTGGTGGCGGCCGAGCACGCGGCCGTCGATATGCACGATATCGCCCGGCACGGCGGTGCCCGGCGCCAGTTGCGTGATGAAGTCGCTATACTTGCCCGTGGGCACGAAGCAGATGTCCTGGCTGTCGGCTTTGTCGGCGACGAGGAGATCGAAGCGCCGCGCGATCGCGCGCACCTCCGACTTCGTCAGGTCGCCGAGCGGAAAGCGCAGGAGATCGAGCTGCGCCCGCGTCGTGGCAAAGAGGAAATAGCTCTGGTCGCGCGTCGCATCGAGCGCGCGAAAGAGCGCGCGGCTACCGTCTGCCTCGCGGCGCGAGGCGACATAATGACCGGTCGCCAGGATGTCGGCGCCGAGATCCTGCGCGGTCTCGAAAAGATCAGCGAACTTGATCTCGCTGTTGCAGGAGACGCAGGGGATCGGCGTCTCGCCAGTCGCATAGCTCTGCGCGAAACGATCGATGACCTTGCGGCGAAAGCGCTCTTCATAGTCGAGCACATAATGCGGAATGTCGAGCCGCGCGGCGACAAGGCGCGCATCGTGAATATCCTGGCCGGCGCAGCAGGCGCCCTTGCGGTGAATGGCCTCGCCATAATCGTAGAGCTGCAAGGTCACGCCGATGACCTCGTAGCCCTCTTCCTTCAAGAGCGCCGCGACGACGGACGAATCGACGCCGCCCGACATCGCGACGACGACACGCGTCTGAGCGGCGGGCTTCGGCAAACCGAGACTGTTTTCGATCTGGCTCATGGCGGCGGTGCGAGAGGCGGAGAGATCCGTAAAGCGCATTATAGCGCCAAAGCGCGGCGCGCGACACTCATAGAGAGGGAAGCCGCACGAGTGTAAAACGCTGGACGTTGCAGCCGTTCGTTAAGAAAAGACGAAGCACTGTGCCAGGAAGGGACAGGATGACTTAATCAATACTTACATTATGGCAAATTATTAAAGCAAAGTTTCAAGTCTTTCATGATGAAAAACCGTCATTTGGCTTAGGTGAATTTTAAATCGCCGTGTCTATTCTATCCTTACATGGTCAGTTCGTATGTGAGTTTGTGAAAATGTCCGATCCTCACCACCCGCGCGTGAAATATGTGATCGGGCCGGATGGCAGCCCTCTGACGATTGCCGATCTGCCCTCCGCATCGACGAAGCGCTGGGTCATCCGACGCAAGGCCGAGGTTGTCGCGGCCGTGCGGGGCGGCTTGCTGTCGCTCGAGGAAGCTTGCGCACGCTATACGCTGACCGTGGACGAGTTTCTGTCCTGGCAGATGTCGATCGATCAGCATGGTCTGGCAGGTCTGCGCACGACGCGGATTCAGCAATACCGGCTCTGAACCGCAAGCCTTTTCCATTCTCGGCCAGCTCCAGCGGCGCGCAAGAACGGCGGCGGGAGATCAGCGCGCCCGGCTCTGTCCGGCACTGGCTTTGGGCGCATCCGCGTCCGCGGCGTTGCGGTGCAGCGTGAGATCGAGCTTGCTGCGCTCGAAAAGCACGACGACGACGATGGCGAAGAGCAGCGGAATCAACAGATAGAACAGGCGGAAAACGAGCAGCGCCGCAAGAATCTTGAACTGCGGCACGGCTGGCAAGGCCTTGATGAAGACAAGCTCGAAGACGCCGAGCCCACCCGGCGCGTTGGAGACGAGCGCCGCAGAAAACGAGGCGAGAAAGACGCCGAGCACTACGAAATAGCCGGGATTGCCGGCTTCCGGCAATGCGAAATAGATGATGCCGGCCGCGCCCAATAATTCCATCGGCGCCACGACGAATTGCATCAGCATGATTTTGGGATGCGGATAGTCGATCCGCAATCCGCCGATGACGAGCGGGCGCAGCCTGAGAACCGATCCAAGCCCATAAAGTATCACGGCGAGGAGGCAGGCGAGGCCCAGTGCGCGCGACGTGAGCGGGTTCGTCATGATAGCCGGCAGAACACCATCGAGACGTTGCAACTGCTCGGGCTTGATGACCAGGACCATGCCGCCGAGAAGAAGCGTGCCGAGCCCGAAGGTGAGCGAGCAGAATCCGACGAGAACCGCGACCTGAGCCGCGCTCAACCCCTTGGTCGAATAGGCCCTGTAGCGGACCATCGCGCCAGAAAAGACCGAGGCGCCGATATTGTGGCCGAGCGCATAGGTCGTGAAGGAACAGAGCGAGATGAAGGTCCACGAGATGTGGTTGATGCCGAGATGGAGGAGCGCGATGCGGTCGTAACCGGCAAGCGCGGCATAGGCGAGGAGGGTCGAGGCCAACGCCAGCGCATATTGATGCGGCGAGATCGCCTTGAGATTGGCCCAGACTTCAGGCCCGACCGAATCGCCGCGAAATTCGTAGGAGAGCATCCAGACCGAGCCGATGACCGCGAGAATGCCGATCACAGGCCAAATGAAATCGAAGACACGCTTCATGGCGTTCCGCAGGGCCGTGGCGAGGCGGGGCCAACGTGCCCAAGCCGAGATCCCTCCTGCACTAGAGCATCCCGCCTTCAAATGGAATCATTTTAAGGCTGACAAGATGCGCATGCGCCAGCCACGCTTGCCGCAGCCGGCGCTTTTCGCTGCACGGGGTTGATCGCCTCGAAAATTCCGGAACCGCGATGCCTTCGGCCGGCCGCGATCAGGCTTCCAGCGCCCGCAGCCGCATGCCATCGAGCTCGGCCGGCTGACCGAGCGCGAGATCGCCCATGCGATCGGAGCTGCGTTCCCGGCCGTCGAGACTTTGCGCCTTGCCGAGTTCCGCCAGCGCTTCTTCGAGATGGAGGCGGGCTTCGTCGAGCTGGCCGCTCAGCTCCTCCGCGGAGCGCTTCAGATTATCACGGCGCGCGCGCGCCGCGCGGGCATAGGTCGGATAGGCGAAATGCGAAATATCCGAAATTCCGGCCCGCTGTTCCTCGAGCGCGATCTCGCGATCGAGGTCCAGCGCCATGCGCGAGAATTCAGCGATCATGGTTTCGATCTGCGTCACGCGGCGGCGCTTTTCTTCCACCTGAAAACGCTTGAGACGTATGAGCGAATCCCGCGACTTCATAAATTTTGACTCCACAACGCAAGGTGAACAGCAACCGATTTTTCATGTTACCGCGAGACCGCAGCGACTATGGCGCGTCAAAGTTGCCGGTTTCTTACCGCTGACGCGGCAACGGCGTTAATTCTCGCCTCAATCCTTGTTCACACATGGATTTTTCAAAAGGCCGGCGGCGCCTGCCTCTGTCGGGACTTTCGCTATCGTGGTGCACGCGGTCCCATGGGCACCGTGCCAGGCGCTACGTGTAAGACTTTTTTAACCAAGCGCCTTAACAATCCACAAGTCTGGAGGCGGCATCGCGAGACTGCGGGCAGCGGGCTCTTTCCCCGCTTATCTAATCGCGAGCTTGCGCCAAGCTGGCGAGAGCATGTCGCTGCCGCTTGTGAGTCAGAGTGATTTTGTTAACCAATGGTCGTTAACGTTACGCAATTCGTATCGCTGGTGTCCTTGTCTGCTGGGATGGCACGATCGATGCCGTGTCATCTGCGAGACGGGACGGAGCACCATCGGGCCGCCGATGAGGGCAAGGGTGGGGACCTCTCATGCGCGTGTTATTGATTGAAGACGACAGCGCGACCGCGCAAAGCATTGAGCTCATGCTCAAGTCCGAGAGCTTCAACGTCTACACGACGGATCTCGGCGAAGAAGGCATCGACCTCGGCAAGCTCTACGACTACGACATCATCCTCCTCGACCTCAATCTGCCGGACATGTCGGGTTACGAGGTGCTGCGCACCTTGCGCGTCGCCAAGGTCAAGACGCCCATCCTCATTCTTTCCGGCCTCGCGGGAATCGAGGATAAGGTCAAGGGCCTCGGCTTCGGGGCCGACGATTATCTGACGAAGCCCTTCCACAAGGACGAGCTCGTCGCGCGCATCCACGCGATCGTGCGCCGCTCCAAGGGCCATGCCCAATCGGTCATCACGACGGGCGATCTCGTCGTCAACCTCGACCAGAAGACCGTGGAAGTCGCAGGCTCGCGCGTGCATCTGACCGGCAAGGAATATCAAATGCTGGAGCTGCTCTCCCTACGCAAGGGGACAACGCTCACCAAGGAGATGTTCCTCAACCATCTCTATGGCGGCATGGACGAGCCGGAGCTGAAGATCATCGACGTCTTCATCTGCAAGCTGCGCAAGAAGCTCGCAAATGCGAGCCAAGGCCGCAATTATATCGAGACGGTCTGGGGCCGCGGCTATGTGCTGCGCGAGCCCTCAGAGGACGAAGAGCGGATCACCGCCTGACCTCGCGCGTCGCAGCGACAGGCGTTGAAGTGCCGAGCGGCGGGACGGTCTTACGAGCGCATGGCGCGCTCTCGCTTAAGGCGGCTGGTTCTCGCGACCGATATGGATTGGATCTCACTCGCCTTGCCGACCAGATCGGAGGCTGATATCCGGCTCGGCCGCGCTCTGCTCCGGCGCATAGCTCGGATGCCGCGTTTTCCCTCTTTGCGTATAGTCACTTTCGCCGAGGCGGCGTTCATGGACAGGCGTGTGGGAGGCGAGATGGGGCGCGATCTCGAAGGCATATTCGTCGTCTCGGTCGAGCAGGCGGTCGCTGCGCCCTATGTGTCGGGACGGCTTGCCGATGCCGGTGCCCGCGTCGTCAAGGTCGAGCGGCCGGAAGGCGATTTCGCCCGCGGCTACGATTGCCTGGTGCATGGCGAAAGCGCCTATTTCGTCTGGTTGAACCGCGGCAAGGAATCGCTTTGCCTCGATTTGAAGGCTGCGGACGATGCAGCCCTGCTCGCCGCGATGATCGCGGAGGCCGATATTTTCATCCAGAATCTCGCGCCCGGCGTCATCGATCGCCTGGGCTTTTCACCTTCAACGCTGCGGGCAGCGCATCCGCGACTCATCACGTGCTCGATCTCGGGCTATGGAGACGAGGGTCCCTATCGCGATCTCAAGGCCTATGACCTCCTCGTGCAGGCGGAAACCGGGCTTTCCTCCATCACCGGCACGGCGGAGGGGCCGGCCCGCGTCGGCGTTTCGGTCTGCGATATCGCGGCCGGCATGACAGCCTATCAAGACCTGCTCCGCGCGCTTTTCGCGCGCGAGCGCTCGGGTGTCGGCCGGCACATTTCCGTCTCTCTCTTTCACGCGCTCGCCGATTGGATGAACGTGCCCTATCTGCAATATGCCTATGGCGGCAAGATTCCGGCCCGCGCCGGCTTGAGCCATCCGACGATCGCGCCCTACGCCGCCTATACATGCGGCGATGGCAAAGCCGTGCTGCTCTCCATCCAGAACGAGCGCGAATGGGCAACGTTCTGCGCCGAGGTTCTCGGCAACGACTCGCTCGCCAAGGAACCGCGTTTCGTCGACAACAACGCGCGCGTCGCCCATCGCGACGTGCTGGATGAGATCATCGATGCTGTCTTTCGTGGGCTCCCACGCGAAACGGTCGTGGCGCGGCTCGAAGCCGCGCGCATCGCCTATGGCCGGGTCAGCACCATGGACGATGTCGTGAGCCATCCCCAAAACCGCTTCGTCGAGGTGGAGACGCCGAGCGGCCCGGTCCGCTGTCTCGCCCCGGGCGGCCGGATCGACGGCACGCCGCCGCAATTCGGCCCAGTGCCCGCGCTCGGCGCGCATACGCAGGCTTTGCGCGCCGAATTTTCGTCATCGCGCGGCGCGGCGCGGCGTTAGATTCGAGTCGCGCATCGCAGACGCGGACGCCACGCGGCACTCCATTCCCTTCGGGCAATACTATGCATGCCGTATTGAACGCAGCGCTGCCGATCTTTGCGCTGATCCTGACCGGGTTCTTATGTGCGCGTTTCGGCGGCTTCGATAGGACGGCAACCCAGAATTTGAATCGGTTCGCCTTCTACCTCGCGCTCCCGGCTTTGTTGTTCGGCGCGACGTCACGGATCCATCCGGACGAGATCCGTCAGGCCGGCTTCTCGACGGCCTTTGCCGGCGCCATGATGGTGACATTCGCGATCGGCTTTGCGCTTTGCCGATGGCGCGGCCGCTCGGTCGCCCAGTCGAGCATAGAGGGGCTCGACGCGGGCTACAGCAATGTCGGCTTCATGGGCATTCCGCTCTGCCTGCTCGTCTTCGGAGAGGCAGGCCTGCCGCCGGCGATCATCACGACCTTGTTCACCGGCTGCGCCCTCTTCCTGTTCGCGATCGTGCTGGTCGAGACCGATCTCAAGAAGGGCACATCGCTCGGCCGCACTGCCGGCAAGGTTTTGGTCTCGCTCGGCTGCAATCCGCTGCTCATCGCGCCCTTGGCGGGGCTCGCCGTCGGATTGAGCGGCCTCGCGGTCCCTTTTCCGCTGCAGCAATTCGCGACGCTTCTGGGGGGCGCCGCGTCGCCATTGGCGCTGATCTGCATCGGACTTTTCCTGGCCCAGGAACGCATAGTGAGCCGGGATGCCAAATCGATCGGCACGCTGGTCGTCCTGAAGCTCGTCTTTCAACCCTGCATCACGGCGCTCTTGGTCTTCTATGTCTGCGACGTCCCGCCGCTTTGGGCACGCGCGGCGGTGCTGCTGAGCGCGCTGCCGATCGGCTCAGGCCCGTTCACCATCGCGAAACTCTACGGACTGGAAGCGGGCGTCACGTCGGGCGCGATATTGATCTCGCACGTCCTCTCCGTCGCGACCGTCTCGCTGCTCGTCGCCTGGCTCGGATGAGCCGGGCTCAACCCGAATCTGCAATGCAGGTCGGCATGGATATTAGAGCCTTCCAGAAGAAATCGAAATTTGGAATCAAGACGCCGAAAATGGAGCTCGGGTTTATTCAGGACACTCAGCTTTTGGCATCAGGCGATCGTTCCGCGTCGTCGCAAGACCTTCCCGTGGATAAGCGTCCCACAACGGAATTTCGACATAGAATATCGTTCCGCCGTCCGGCGCATCTTCAAAGCCAACGGTGCCGCCATGCTGCGCTACGATATTCGTGACGATGCAGAGGCCTAATCCCGTGCCGCTTTTCTGCTGCACGCCACCGACCTCGGCCTGCGCGAACCTTTGGAAAACGCGCGACCTGAATTCCACGGGAACGCCCGGTCCGTGATCGCGCACAAGAATACGTCCCACGAGGGGTTCGCGCTGGATCGTGATGACGATCTCACTCCCAATCGGCGAGACCTTTATCGCGTTAGACATCAAATTCGTCAAAATCTGGATTAGCCGATCGGGGTCGGCCCGAACCTCGCAATTCGACGGAACTTTATCGAGCCGAACCGACACCTCATGGGCTTCCGCAAAGGCGCGGTTTTCATCGATTGCCTGCTCGGCTGCCGCGCGCAGGTCAACCGCCGCGAAAGCGAAGCTCATATTACCGGATTCGATCTTTCCAAGGTCGAGAATGTCGTTGACGAGACGGACGAGCCGACGCGCGTTGTTGTGGGCGATCGACACGAGGCGAGCAGCGGTATCAGGAAGCTGACCACTCGCACCAGCGGCCAAAAGGCCCAGCGAGCCGGCGATCGAGGTCAGCGGTGTACGTAACTCATGGCTCACATTGGCGACGAGCTCATCCATCAGATCGTTCAGTTTTCGCGCCTCTTCCACATTTTTTTCATACTGCCTGCGTTCGCGGATGGCAGAGGGCAACCAGCGCAGAAGCAACAAGCTCAGCACGACAGAGCCCGCAATCACGTTGATCACCTTGGGCATGATCAGCAAAGAGGGCTGGCTCAGAACGCCGACCAAGGCGACGGGAAATATCTCGTATTGACCGCCGAAATACACGCCGAAATAAATATTTTCTATGATGTTGCGGGTGGTGTCGATCGCCAAGACTGTGAGCAACAGCCGCGCTGCACCAAAAATGCGCGGATTTCGTATGTAGAAAATAATCAGTGTCGCTAAGACGATCAGCCAAATCGAAACGATGACCCAATAAATAAAAGCCGCTGCGAAACTCAAGGGCTTGCCTCGATTCTAGCCAGGGAAGGGACCAACAAATTAGCATGCATTCATTAACGACAAAGATCGCGACTTATGAGTAAAACTAAGTATTTAATGGTACATTTGCAGTGTATTGCGGCGCGCCATTACAGATCGTAAGCGCTTTTGAGCCGTGCCAACTTACTTGCGTGCCGGCGTTTCAGGCCTTCGCGTTGCGCTTCACTTAGCTGTCACGCGAAGTTGCATCGTCGTGAGCGGCAAGGGAACTCTCGGCAGCGCAAAATGTTAGGCGTGCCGCGTAAGCGGTATCTGGAGGCGCGCTGTTGTCTATGGCCACCCCCCTTTCGACGATCAGAATAGCCAAGCATCCGATTCATCCGATGCTCGTGCCCATTTCGATCGCGTGCTTCGTCGGCACGCTCCTCACGGACCTGACCTATTGGCGCACAGGAGAGATGATGTGGGCGGATTTTTCCGCTTGGCTCGTGACCGTCGGCGTCATCATGGGCTACCTCGCCGCCCTCTTCGGGTTGATCGATTTTTCGACCAGCCGGCTCATTCGTACCCAGGCGCCGGCATGGCCGCATGCGATCGGCAACGGTGTGGTTCTGATATTGGCCACGCTCAATATGTTCGTGCATTCACGCGACGCCTGGACTTCGGTCGTGCCTTGGGGGCTCGTCCTTTCGGCGGCGGTCGTGCTGTTTCTCCTGTTCACCGCATGGATGGGATGGTCGATCGTCTATCGCCATGGCGCGGGAGTGACGAAATGACGTCTGCTTTCAAAATCGTCGCGCTCACCCTCGCTTGGACATTGGCGCTCAGCGTATCGGCCTTCCCCGAGGACAGCTTCGATCCGGAGACTCAGATCGGCGCCAATCCGGTTTTGCCCGAGCCGCAGCAATATTTGTTTCCGCCGATGCATCTGGCCTCGATCATCGGCTGGAAAGACGGAGAGAAGCCAACGGTCGCGCCGGGGCTAAAAATCGAGGCTCTCGCGACCGGGCTTCAACATCCTCGCTCGCTTTTCGTGCTTCCGAACGGCGATGTTCTGGTCGTCGAGTCGAAAGCGCCCGGTGTCCAGCCCATCACGCGGCCGAAAGACATCGTCATGGGCTGGGTCGAATCGATGGTGACATCGGGCGGCGATACAGGCCCGAGCAATCGCATCACGCTGCTGCGCTATGGCGCCGAGGGCAAGCCGCAGACTCGCACCGTCTTCCTCGACCATCTCCATTCGCCCTTCGGCGTGGCCTTGGTCGGCTCCGATCTCTACGTCGCGAGCACCGATGCCATCATGCATTATGCCTACACGACGGGCGATACCACGATCGCCGGCGCCGGCACGCCGCTGACGCCGCTTCCGGGCGGTCCTATCGACCATCACTGGACCAAGAGCCTCGTCGCCAGCCAAGACGGCTCGCTGCTCTATGTCGGCGTAGGCTCCAATAGCAACATCACCGAAAACGGCATGGAAGCCGAGAAGGACCGCGCCGCGATTTGGGAAGTCGATCGGGCGAGCGGGCGCTGGCGTATTTTTGCGAGCGGCCTTCGCAATCCCAACGGGCTGAGCTGGGAGCCTGAAAGCGGTGCGCTCTGGGCTGTGGTCAACGAGCGCGACGAGCTGGGACCCGATCTCGTGCCGGATTATCTGACCTCGGTGAAGGACGGCGGCTTCTACGGTTGGCCTTACAGCTATTATGGGCAGCACCTCGATCCGCGGGTGCATCCGCAGCGTCCGGATCTCGTCGAAAAGGCGATTGTTCCCGATTACGCGCTGAGCTCGCATGTCGCGCCGCTCGGGCTGGTTTTTTACACGGCCGATAGCCTCCCCCCAAAATACCGCGGGGGTGCTTTTGTCGGCGAACATGGAAGTTGGGACCGGCCCGTTTTCAGTGGCTACAAGGTCGTGTTCGTGCCTTTCAAGGGCGGACACCCCAACGGCAAAGCCGAAGACGTCGTCACAGGATTTCTCCGTGCGGATGGAAAAGCCCATGGACGACCTGTCGGACTCGCGGTCGACAAGACCGGTGCGTTGCTGATCGCCGACGACGTCGGCAATACGGTCTGGCGGGTCACGCCTGCCGGCGATTAGCTGCGGCAGCGTCCGCAGCCTTGGACGTTATTGACGTGCGCCAGCACGGATCGACAAGCCGCGTCATTGACCCGTGGTGCAAGTTACGCGCAAAAATAGCTTACATTGGCTGGGGCGGGAGGACTCGAACCTCCGAATGGCGGAATCAAAATCCGCTGCCTTACCGCTTGGCTACGCCCCAAAATGCCGCGTGAGAGGCACAAGCTTGCGGCGGCGCGACCTTAATGCGCGACAGGCGGCGCCGCAACCGCTGGCTTACATGGCGAGCCTGCCCACGCGGCGATGCGCAGTCGGCTGTTGCGATCCTCTTGCCGGTCGGCGGGCACGCAGCTATAAGGCGCGTCTGTCTACCCGCAGGATCAACGGCGATCTGCGGCACGTCGGAGTGTAGCGCAGCCTGGTAGCGCACCTCGTTCGGGACGAGGGGGTCGGAGGTTCGAATCCTCTCACTCCGACCAGATTTTCCCGCGGCTCAATCTTCTCAACCGCCTGCTGCGACGACGCAGCTCGAGCGTGGCTGAGATGAGCGCGTTTCCTTCCCCAGAGGAAGCGAGGCGCGCCGCTGCACGATGCAACGTGGCATCTCTGAACAAGTTTTGCCTAACAAGCCACCGTGCCGAGCAAGAGAGAGGCGACGATGATGATCTCGCAAAAGGCTATAAAAATCAATCTCTTCAGTCTTTCGACGCCGCAGATGCGCGCCTTTCATTTGACTTGGCTCGCCTTCTTCGTCTGTTTTTTCGCCTGGTTCGCCGTGGCGCCGCTCATGCCGGTCATCCGCGGCGATCTCAAGCTGACCCCGGCGCAGATCGAGAACATCAATATTGCCGCCGTCATCATCACGATCCTGGCGCGGATGATCATCGGTCCGATGTGCGATCGCTACGGCCCGCGCTTGACCTACACGATGCTTTTGGCGTTCGGGGCGATCCCGGTCTTCGGCATCGCCTTCGCGCATTCCTACATCGTGTTCATCATCTTTCGCCTCGCGATCGGCATTATCGGGGCGAGCTTCGTGATCACCCAGTTCCACACCTCGGTGATGTTCGCGCCCAATGTGGTCGGCACAGCCAATGCCACGGTCGGCGGCTGGGGCAATGCAGGCGGCGGCGTCACGCAGACGGTCATGCCGCTCGTCCTCACCGCCATTGTCGGCCTGGGCGTCAGCCAAGCCATGGGTTGGCGTCTCGCGATGATCTTGCCCGGCGCCATGATGCTGATCATGGCGGTGCTCTATTGGCTGTTCACGCAGGATACGCCCGAAGGCAACATCCCCGATTTGCGTCGGCGCGGCGTCGAGATCGAGACTGGCAAGAAAGGCGGCTGGGGCGTCATGAAGGAGGCGGCGCAAAATTACCGCGTCTGGATTCTCGCGGCCTGCTACGGCGCCTCCTTCGGCGTCGAGCTGTTCATTCATGGCGTTGCGGCGTCCTATTATGTCGATCGCTTCAAGCTCGGCCTCGTCGAGGCCGGCTATGCGGCGGGCTCCTTCGGCCTGCTCGCGCTGTTTGCACGCGCGCTCGGCGGCATTTGCTCGGACAAGGTCGCGCGTTGGAAGGGCCTCGACGGCCGGGCCTGGCTGCTCTTCGCGCTATTGCTTTGCGAAGGCTTCGGCTTGCTGGCTTTCTCGCAAGCCTCCGTGGTCGGCTTCGCCATCGCCGCGATGCTGTCTTTCGGCCTCTTCACCCACATGGCCTGCGGCGCGCTCTATGCGCTCGTGCCGTTTGTCGACCGCAAGGTCCTCGGCGGGGTGACCGGCATTGTCGGCGCCGGCGGCAATATAGGCGGCGTCGCCGCAGGTTTCGTGCTGAAGGGGACGGGCAGCGTCGCGCAAAGTCTCTTCGTCCTCGGCTGCGCGGCGATCGTCTGCGCAATCGGCGCCGCGTTCATCCGCTTCAGCATGGCCCATAAGCAGACCGAGCAAATTCTCTATGACGAGGCGGTCGCCAAGCGCGCGGCGCTGGCCGCTGGCGACGCAGCGGCCATAGCCTGATCATTCCACTGCGGCGCGGCGCGCCTCGCAGAGGCGCGCCGTGTCGGCCAATTCGGCATTTGCGGCATCCTATATGATAATTTATACTGCTTCTGCGGTCGCGCGGATCTGACCGGCACAGGAGCTTGCATGCGCATCGGCCTTTTCTGCACCTATGAAAATCCGCAACGCGACTATGCGGCGGCCTTTGCCGACCAGACGAGGCTCGTGCAGCATATCGAAGCGCAGGGCTTCGACGAAGCCTGGGTCGCCGAGCATCATTTCAATCCCGACGCTGCGAGCCCGTCCTGCCTGGCCATCCTCGCGCATCTCGCGGCAAAGACCGAGCGCATCCGCCTCGGCTCGGCCGCCGTGCTTCTGCCCTTCCGCAATCCGATCCAGGTTGCCGAAGATGTTGCGACGCTCGACATACTGTCGCAGGGGCGGTTCGACTTCGGCATCGCCAAGGGCGGACCTTTCCCGATCCAGAACAAGCATTTCGGTCTCGCGCCGGACGATATCAGGCCGAAGACGCTCGAAGCCTTGGCGCTGATCGAGCGGCTTCTCACCGAAAACGACGTGACGTTTTCCGGCCGCTTCTTTCAGGTCGAAGGCATGAACCTGACGCCGAAACCCGTGCAGAAGCCGATTCCGACCTTCGTCGCGACTTCTACTGCCGACACCGTGCGGCTCGCCGCCGATCGCGGCTTCGGCATCATGGCGGCGCCGCCTTTTCCGCTCGCGCAGATCGCAGGCTCGTTGAAATTCTATCGCGACGCGGCGCCGGGGCTCGACCCGCGGCTCGTTCTCATCCGTTTCTTCCACGTTGCCGCGACGCGCGAGGCGGCATTCGCCGAAGCGCGGCCCATGCTGCAGCCTTTCGTCGAGCGCATGCGCAAGACGACGGTCACGCTGCAACCCGATTGGACGCCCTGGTTCGAGCTCGACCGGCTGATCGAGGACTCGCTGATCGGGACGCAAGCCGAGATTGCCGAGAAGGTTGCGCATATCGAAGCGGAGCTGCGGCCGCGCACCCTGCTCCTCAAGGTCATGAGCCCGCATATCGAAAAGCGCGTCGCCGATCTCGATCTTTTCGCCGAGAAGATCCGGCCGCGCGCGCCGGTCATGGCGGCTTAACGCCTCCGGTCAAGCGCTCAGCTTCGCTTTCACTGCGGCGCTCGCCTTGCCGAAATCCATGCGGCCGGCATATTTCCCCTTGAGCGCGCCGACGACCTTGCCCATGTCCTTCATCGAGGCGGCGCCGGTTTCCGCGATCGCCGCGGCGATCGCTTCGTCCATGTCGGCGTCGCTCATCTGCTGCGGCAGAAAGCTCTGGATCACTGCGATCTCCTCGCGCTCCTGCGTGGCGAGATCGACGCGCCCGGCCTTGTCGTAGATCTCAACCGATTCTTGGCGGCTCTTCACCATCTTCTGCAAGAGGCCGAGAATGTCTTCGTCCGATACGGTCTTGCCTTGGCCGCGCGCTTCGATATCCCTGTCCTTCAAGGCAGCGGTGATCATGCGGATCGTATCGACGCGACGCCTGTCGCCGGCCTTCATCGCCGTTTTCAGCTCGCTGGTGAATTGCTCGCGCATGATCGATCCTCGAAACCTGTGGTTCGCTGCCTTTGAGGGTACGACAGGGAACATGGTCTTGCCGGAAAGCTCTTGCAACTCTTCCTGGCCATGCATTAGGGTCCGGCCCGCCAAAACCCCAGAATCGTCAAGCTTTCGCATGCGCCTCGGCAGTGAGCCCGAGGCCGGAGGAATAGGCGCGCATGAGCCTGGATGACACTGCCCCGGATTGGACCCCACCGCTCGCGACCGCCCTCCTCGTTCTTGCCGACGGCACCGTGATCGAAGGGTTCGGCCTCGGCGCCACGGGCGAGGCGGTGGGCGAGATCTGCTTCAATACCGCGATGACGGGATATGAGGAGATCCTGACCGACCCGTCTTACGCCGGGCAAATCGTGACCTTTACCTTTCCGCATATCGGCAATGTCGGGACCAACGAGGAGGATATCGAAACCGTCAATCTGGCGGGCAGCGCTGGCGTGCGCGGGCTCGTCCTGCATGCGCCGATCACTGCTCCGTCGAACTATCGCGCGACGCGGCATCTCGACCAATGGTTGAAGAACCGGGGCATCATCGGGCTGAGCGGCACCGATACGCGGGCGCTGACGCGGCGCATCTGCACGGCCGGCGTGCCGAATGCCGTCATCGCGCATGCGGCCGACGGCGTGTTCGATCGTGCCGCCCTGCTTGCTAAAGCCGCCGCATGGCCGGGCCTCGAGGGCATGGATCTCGTGCCGGGCGTCACGACGGCGCAGCGCTTCGATTGGGACGAGACGAGCTGGCGACCCGGGCAAGGCTATGGCCGCAGGGGCGAGGCGAAATACCACGTCGTCGCGATGGATTACGGGATCAAGCGCAATATTTTGCGGCTGCTCGCCGATTCGGGCTGTGCCGTCACCGTGCTGCCGGCATCGGCCTCCGCCGAGGAGGTCATGGCCTTGCAGCCCGACGGCGTCTTCCTCTCGAACGGCCCGGGCGATCCTGCCGCCACGGGCGTCTATGCCGTGCCGGTGATCCGAGATCTTTTGGCGCGCAAAGTGCCGACCTTCGGTATCTGCCTCGGGCATCAAATGCTCGCGCTCGCCATCGGTGCGAAGACGCTCAAGATGCGCCAAGGCCATCACGGCGCCAATCATCCGGTGAAGGATTTCACCACGGGCAAGGTGGAGATCGTTTCCATGAACCATGGATTCGCCGTCGATCCGGCGAGCCTGCCGGATAATGCGAAAGAGACGCATCGCTCCCTCTTTGACGGCTCGAATTGCGGGCTCGAGCTCACCGATCGTCCGGCCTTTTCCGTGCAGCATCATCCGGAGGCCTCGCCCGGCCCGCGCGACAGCCATTATCTCTTCCGCCGCTTCGTCGCTATGATGGACAGGGCGAGGGCGGGCGCCTGAACGGATCGAAGCTCCTGATGTCGTGGCGCGAATTCTGGAATGGCGAGCATTCGATTTACGTGAACGCACGCCATCGCCGGCTGCATTACGACCGCGTCGCACGCGATATAGCCGCCTTGATTCCGTCATCGAAGGATTGCCTGCTCGATTATGGCTGTGGCGAAGCGCTCGCGGCCGACACGCTGCTTCGGGGATGCGCAAAGCTCTATCTCTGCGATGTCGCCCCCAATACGCAGGCGAAGCTCGCCGCGACCTTTTCCGGCAATCCGCGGGTCGTCGTGTTGAGCGAGGAAAGCTTCAAGGCATTGCCGGCCGCAACGCTCGACATGATCGTCTGCATGTCGGTCCTGCAATATGTCTCGATCGAGGGATGCGAAGAGCTTCTCACGCTCTGGCACGACCGGCTGAAGCCCGGAGGGCGTCTCGTCATAGGCGACGTCATTCCGCCCGATCTCGGCACGGTCGCCGATGTGAAAGCCTTGTTGTCCTTCGCGCTCGAAGGCGGCTTCCTCATCGCCGCGCTGCGCGGTCTCGTTAAGACTTTCTTCTCGAGCTATCGCGAGCTGCGCGAGAAGATAGGCCTCTCGACTTATGCCGAGGCCGATATGCGGATGCTGCTCGCCGCACATGGCTTCGAAGGCGACCGCGCGGGCCATAATATCGGGCATAATCAGGCGCGCATGACATTTGTCGCGACGCGCACCTGAACCGGGTTTATTTCGGCGCCAGCACCATGACCATTTGGCGGCCTTCCATGGAAGGCTCGGCCTCGACCTTGGCGATCAAGCCGGTCTCGGCCTTAACCCGCTCGAGCAGCTTGAAACCGATATCCTGGTGCGCCATCTCACGGCCGCGAAACCGCAAGGTCACCTTGACCTTGTCGCCTTCCTCGAAGAAGCGGCGCACGGCTTTCATCTTCACGTCGTAGTCGTGATCGTCGATGCCCGGGCGCAGCTTGATCTCCTTGATCTCGACGATTTTCTGCTTCTTGCGCGCCTCGGCGGCTTTCTTCTGCTCGAGAAATCTGAACTTGCCGTAATCCAGAATCTTGCAGACGGGCGGCTCGGCGTTGGGGACGATCTCGACCAGATCGAGCGCTGCTTCATCGGCCAGTTGCTGCGCTTCCAGGGTCTGCACGACGCCGCGGTTCAGCCCTTGGGCATCGATCAACTGAACTTCTCGAGCGCGAATGTCGCGATTGATTCGGGGCCCGTCTTTCTGCGGGGACGGAGGAGCTTTCATAGGACGGCGAATGGCAATTTCTCCTTGTGTGAATGATCGAACTCGGTCGCGCCGTCTCTACGGCTCTCGATCTGCCGAGACGGCGGCCGAACCCGTGCGGAGCATCGTTTCATTGCGCCGTGAAGTCAATCTAAACGACGCTGGCAGGCCTCACGCACCGCCGGACGCTCAGCCATCTGGAGGCCCGGCTATCAACGCTGCATAAGCGGCTAGGGTTTCGGCGCTCATGCGGGCGACGGAGAAGCGGCTTTCCGCATGCGTGCGGGCGCGCATCGATAACGCGTCGCGCGCGCTCGCACCGAGGCCGAACGCGGCTGTGATCGCCGCCGCGAGCTCTTGCGCATTGCCCGCCGGCACGATCCAGCCCGTCCGCTGTGCCGCTTCGCATTGCGGCGGCGCCACGACGTTTTCAGGCAGGGCGCCGAGATTCGACACGATGACCGGCGTTCCCATTGCCTGCGCTTCGACCGCGACCCGGCCGAAGGCCTCAGGTTGCGTCGAGGGAACGATGACGACCGAGGCGGCAAGCAGCGCAGCCGGCATATCGGCGCAATATCCCACCCGCCGGATCACATTCGTGAGACCTGCTTTGCCGATCGCCTCGTCGATCTCTTTGACGAGATGTCCGCGCCCCTGCGAGTCTCCGGCGAAAATGAACTTCGTATCGGTAAGGCCCGCCTCGCCCAGGAGCCGTGCCGCCTCGACGAGGACCTTGTGTCCTTTCCAGGGACTGAGCCGCGCCGCAAGCAGGACGATCCGTTCATCGGCGGCGACGCCCCAAGCCTGCCGCAGCCGCTCGACGCGCGCGGATTCCACCGCGCCCGGCGCAAAAGCGCGCAGATCGATACCGCGCGGGATAACCCGGACCTTGCCCGCCGTGCCCGGATAAAGGCGCGCGATGAGCGCTCCGGTATAGAGCGAATTGGCGATGACGAGATCGCCTTTCGCCATCACCGAATTGTAGCGGAGCTTCAAAATGCCGGTGCCGGAATAGCTGCCATGGTAGGTGGTGACGAAGGGCGTCTTGGTCAAGCGCGTGGCGCCGTAAGCGACCCAGGCCGGCGCGCGCGAGCGGGCGTGGACGATGTCGATGCGTTCAGCGCGGATCAGCCGCGCCAAGCGCCGCATATTGAGCGCCATCGACCAAGGATTTTTGGCACGCGCCGGAAACCTGATCCAAATTCCGCCTTTCGCCTGGAGCTCGCTCACCATGCGGCCGCCTTCGCTCGCGACCAGCGCGGTGCAGCCCGCTTCCGCCAAGGCTTCCGCAATATCGATGGATGTGCGTTCCGCGCCGCCCGCGTCCAGGTCCGGCACGATTTGAAGGATGCGAAGGGCGGCCCCTTGGAGGCCCCGCGGATCGGAAAAAGGCGGACCTTGCAGCATCAATCCGATCGGCGTTTGATGAACTCAGCCATCGGTGCGGATTGCCGTTGAAGTCGACACGAAACCATGGGGTGAGCATAGAGGTGAATGAGTCCGCTCCGCAATTTCCGATGCAGGGGGAATTGAGCGAGGCTGCCTTTCGTCCACAGGTCCTGACGGTCGTGGAAGCGGGCTCGCAACGCCGCATCGCTTACCTCGCCCGGTCGGCGCGGGAAAGCGGGATCGGGCGGCCGGGCGTGATCTGGCTCGGCGGCTTCAAATCCGACATGCGATCGACCAAGGCGGCTGCGCTCGACAGGTGGGCCGTCGAGCAAGGCCGCGCCTTCGTTCGTTTCGACTATTCGGGGCACGGCGAATCGAGCGGTGCTTTCGAGGCGGGCACGATCGGCGCCTGGCTCGCCGAATCCTTGGCTGTCATCTCGACGGCGACGCGCGGGCCGCAAATCCTCGTCGGCTCATCCATGGGGGGATGGCTCGCGCTTCTCGCCGCGCGCGCGCTCAATGCGGCGGGGCAGCGCGAGCGTCTCGCCGGGATGGTCCTCATCGCGCCAGCGGTGGATTTCACCGAAGCGCTGATCTGGCAGCGCCTCTCGCTGGCCGCGAAGGCGGACATCGCCGAAAAAGGCTATTGGCTGCGCCCTTCCGCCTATTCGCCCGAGCCTTATCCGATCACCCGCGCGCTGATCGAGGAAGGACGCGGCCATCTGCTCTTCGAGAGAACGATCCGCAGTTTTTGCCCGGTTCACATTCTCCAAGGCATGCAGGATCCGGACGTGCCTTGGTCGCATGCCATGACGCTCGTCGAGCATCTGGCCGGCGACCCTGTGGCGCTGACCTTGATCAAGGACGGCGACCATCGTCTGTCACGCCCGGAGGATCTCGTGCGATTGAAGGCGGCAATCGAGCAGATCGCCTGACGGACGCATTTGTGCGGGCGCGGCGCCATACGGTCTCAGCGCACGAAGCCCAATATGTCTTTCACCTCGCCCATGGTCTCGCTGGCGAGCACTTTGGCGCGGGCCGCGCCATCGCGGAGGATGCTGTCGATTGCGCTCTCGTCGGCGGCAAGCTTTTTCATCTCGGCGCCGATCGGACCGAGCTTGGCGACGGCGAGATCGACGAGCGCGGACTTGAATGTCGAGAAGTTACCGCCGCCGAAGGTCCTCAGGACCTGCGGTTTCGTTTCGCCGTTGAGCGCGGCATAGATGCCGACGAGATTATCGGCTTCGGGCCGGTTGGCGAGACCTTCGATCTCGGATGGTAGCGCATCCGGATCGGTTTTCGCCTTGCGTACCTTCTGCGCGATCGTATCGGCATCGTCGGTGAGATTGAGACGCGAATTATCGGAGGGGTCCGACTTCGACATTTTCTTGGTGCCGTCGCGCAAGCTCATGACACGGGTCGCCGGCCCTTGAATCAAAGGCTCGGGCAGCGGGAAATACGCCTCGCCATGCTGATGCGTCGCGATCGACTCGACAAAATCCTGGTTGAATTTTTGCGCGATGTCGCGGGCGAGCTCGAGATGCTGCTTTTGGTCCTCGCCGACGGGCACATGCGTTGCGCGGTAGACGAGGATGTCGGCCGCCATGAGCGTCGGATAGGCATAAAGGCCGATCGAAGCGTTCTCCCGGTCCTTGCCGGCTTTTTCCTTGAACTGCGTCATGCGATTCAGCCAGCCGACCCGCGCCACGCAGTTGAAGACCCAGGCGAGCTCCGCGTGCTCGGCGACCTGGCTTTGGTTGAAGACGATGTGCTTCGTCGGGTCGATGCCCGCGGCGATGAAGGCGGCCGTCACCTCGCGAATGTTGGTTTTCAACTCGTCGGGTTTCTGCGGCACCGTGATCGCGTGCAGATCGACCACGCAGTAAAGGCATTCATGCGTCGTCTGCAATTCAACGAATTTCTTAATGGCGCCTAGATAATTGCCGAGGTGAAGATTGCCTGTCGGCTGCACGCCGGAAAAAACCCGCTGAACGAATTTTGTCATGTCGAGGAAAGGTCCTGGAATGGCCGAGCCGGTTATCGTCTCGCCTTCGTCCGAACGCAAGAGCCATCGACAGGAGAGTTTTGCGTTACAGGATGAAGCGGCTCAGATCGGCGTTCTTGGCGAGATCGCCAATATTTTTTTCGACGAAATCGGCATCGATCGAAATGGTCTGTCCCGATCGGTCGGGCGCCGTGAAGCTGATATCGTCGAGCACGCGCTCCATGACGGTCTGCAGGCGACGCGCGCCGATATTCTCGACGGTTGAATTCACCTGCACCGCAATGCGCGCGAGCGCATTGATGGCATCGGGCTGGAACACCAGCTCGACGCCCTCGGTCCGCAGCAAGGCCTCATATTGCTTGACGAGGCTCGCCTCCGTTTCAGTGAGGATACGGCGGAAATCGTCCTCGTTCAAAGTCGAGAGCTCGACGCGAATAGGCAGGCGGCCTTGCAGCTCGGGCAAAAGGTCGGAAGGCTTCGAAATATGGAACGCGCCCGATGCAATGAACAGGATGTGATCTGTCTTCACCGTGCCGTGCTTGGTTGCGACGGTCGTGCCTTCGATGAGCGGCAGGAGATCGCGCTGCACGCCTTCGCGCGAGACATCGGCGCCGCCGCGCCCCTCGCGGGCGCAGATCTTGTCGATCTCGTCGAGAAAGACGATGCCGTTATTCTCGACTTCGCGGATCGCCTCCTGCACGATCTGCTCCTGATCCATCAGTTTTTCGCTCTCTTCCGCGACAAGCGGCTCATGCGCCTCCTTGACGGTGGTACGGCGGACCTTCGCGCTCTTGCCGAGCGACTTGCCGAAAATATCTCCGATGGAGATCGCGCCGATCGAGGCGCCGGGCATGTTGGGCAGTTCGAACATCGGCATGGCGGGAGATGACTGCGCGATCTCGATCTCGATTTCCTTGTCGTCGAGCTCGCCGGCGCGCAGCTTTTTACGAAAGGAATCGCGCGTCATCTGTGACGCGCTCGCCCCGACGAGCGCATCGAGCACGCGATCTTCTGCCGCCATTTGGGCGCGCGCCCGCAGCGCCTTGCGTTTCTCGTCCTTGACCATGCCGATCGCGGTTTCGACGAGATCGCGGACGATCTGCTCGACATCGCGCCCGACATAGCCGACTTCGGTGAACTTCGTCGCTTCCACCTTGAGGAAGGGAGCCCCTGCAAGCTTGGCGAGGCGGCGCGAGATTTCGGTCTTGCCGCATCCCGTCGGCCCGATCATCAAAATATTTTTGGGCATGACCTCGTCGCGCATCGTGCCTTCGAGGCGCAAGCGCCGCCAGCGATTGCGCAAGGCGATGGCGACGGCGCGCTTGGCGTCCTTCTGGCCGATGATGAAGCGATCGAGCTCGGAGACGATTTCACGCGGGGAAAAATCTGTCATCGGGGGCTTTCTGCGCAGCCTGCGCCTGGCGGTTCATAAGCGGAGAGCGGGAGGCGCGCGGAAACCGGTATCCACTTTCTTCATCCAGCTCTTAAGTCGAGGCGATTCTTTCGATGACGAGATTGCCATTCGTGTAGACGCAGATCTCGGAGGCGATCTCGAGCGCGCGACGGACAATGGCTTCGGCATCGAGATCCGTCGACAGGAGAGCCCGGCCGGCTGCGAGCGCGTAATTGCCGCCCGAGCCAATGCCCATCACGGCGCCATGCGCGGTCGCTTCGGGCTCGAGGACATCGCCAGTGCCAGTCAAAACGAGGCCGACCTCCTTGTCGGCCACCAGCATCATCGCCTCGAGGCGGCGCAGATAGCGGTCGGTCCGCCAATCCTTGGCCAGCTCGACGCAGGCGCGCAAGAGTTGCCCCGGATATTGCTCGAGCTTGCTTTCAAGACGCTCGAACAAGGTAAACGCGTCAGCCGTCGCGCCGGCAAATCCGCCGATCACGTCCCCTTTGGCGAGCCGTCGCACTTTACGCGCGTTGCCTTTGATGATCGTCTGGCCGATGCTGACTTGGCCGTCTCCTCCGATCACCGTCTGGCCGCCTTTCTTGACCATGATGATGGTGGTTGCATGCCAAGTCTCGTGCGCGGCCGGCTGATCCTGCATCGAAATCTCTGAAAGGTGAGCGGCGGGCGCCGTTTTCCGCGTAAACAAAGACTTCACGTCTTTGCGGTTTCATCTATGGAACCGCCGCCTGCGATGCAAGATGCTTCGGCCGAGCGATGGGCGTCCCCACTGGCGGGCAGCATAGGAGAAGCGGCAAAAGCCAGCGCCTTTTCCGCCACTGGGACATCGGGTATATCACCGCCGGGCCAGCCGCGCGCTTCGGCGCTGCGCACCCGCCGCGCCTCATAGATTGGATAACCCCTTCATGCGCACCGCCGCCGTCTCGCGCAAGACCAAGGAAACCGAAATCGAGGTGAGCGTTGCGCTCGACGGGACGGGCAAGGCCGAGATTGCGACCGGCATCGGCTTTTTCGATCATATGCTCGAGCAGCTTTCCAAGCATTCTCTGATCGATATCAAGATCGCGGCGAAAGGCGACCTGCATATCGATTTCCACCATACGGTCGAGGATACCGGCATCGCGCTCGGGCAGGCGGTGCGCCGTGCGCTCGGCGAGCTCCGCGGCATCGTCCGCTTTGCCGATGTGCTGTTGCCGATGGACGAGACCCTGACCCGTGTCGCGCTCGACGTGTCGGGCCGCTCGTTTCTGGTCTTTCGCACGAGTTTTCCGCGCCCGAAGATCGGCGAGTTCGACACCGAGCTGGTGCGCGAGTTCTTCCAGGCCTTCACAATGCACGCCGGCATGAATGTCCATGTCGAAACCTTGTATGGCGAGAATTCGCATCACATCTCGGAATCCTCGTTCAAAGGCTTGGCGCGGGCGCTTCGGCTCGCCATCGCGATCGATCCGCGTCAGATCGACGAGATCCCCTCGACCAAAGGGTCGCTCTGAGGCCGAAGCGATGGCGATCTATACCGTTCATTTGAAGGGCGAAGGCAAAGCGGCGCTGACCGATGCGCGGTTCGTGCGCGAAGGTTTCAGTTGGGGCGGCTTTCTGCTTGGGCCGATTTGGCTTTTCTGGCACCGTCTGTGGATCGCCGCAGGTGCCTGGATCCTGACTGTCGCGTTAGGTAGCCTTTTTCTCGTTAATCGGCTGCAGACGCCGGCAATTTTCGTCATTTTCCTCCTCATCGAGATTTTGGTGGGGCTCGAGGGCAATCATCTGCGCCGCATAAAGCTCGACCGCACGCGCTTTCGCCTCGCCGATGTCGTCGCCGCGACCGGCTTGGAAGAGGCCGAGTTCCTCTTCTTCCGCCATTGGGACACAGCCGATGAGGACATGCCGCAACCACGCCCCGCAGGAAGCGCGCCGCTTTCCGGCGAGAGACAGGTGCTCGGGATTTTTCCCGAACCTGAGCAGCCGCGATGAACCTCGCCATCGTCGATTACGGATCGGGCAATCTCCACTCGGCCCATAAGGCCATCGAGCGCGCGGCGGACTTGGCGGGCTTCAGCGGTGACATTATTGTGACGTGCGATCCCGACGCCGTGGCGCGCGCCGACCGCATCGTCCTGCCCGGCGTCGGGGCGTTCGCCGATTGCCGGCGCGGCCTCGAGGCGGTGCCGGGGATGCTCGCCGCTTTGGCGCTCGCCGTGCGCGAAAAGGCGCGGCCATTTCTCGGCATCTGCGTCGGCATGCAGCTTATGGCGACCCGCGGCCTCGAGCACGAGGTGTCGGAAGGCCTGAACTGGATCAGCGGCGATGTGGCGCCGATCGCGCCGAGCGACCCGCGACTGAAGATCCCGCATATGGGTTGGAACACGCTGGACCTGCGCCGGCCGCATCCGGTCTTTGCCGAGATCCCGACCGGCGGCGATGGCCTGCATGCCTATTTCGTCCACTCTTATGGCTTCCAGGCTGAAATCCCGGAGGCCATCATCGCGGCGACCGATTATGGCGGCCCGATCACCGCCGTGGTCGGCCGCGACAACATGGTTGGCACGCAATTTCATCCTGAAAAAAGCCAGGCGCTTGGCCTCGCCTTCCTCGCCAACTTTTTGCGGTGGCGGCCGTGATCCTTTATCCGGCCATCGATCTCAAGAATGGCGAATGCGTAAGGCTCGTGCATGGCGACATGGCGCAGGCGACGGTCTTCAACACGGACCCCGCGGCGCAAGCGATGCGCTTCGAGGAACAAGGGTTCAGCTATCTTCACGTCGTCGATCTCGACGGTGCCTTTGCCGGCAAGCCGATGAACGCGCAGGCTGTCGAGGGCATCTTGGCGCGCGTCAAGATGAAGGTGCAGCTCGGCGGCGGCATTCGCGACAAAGCGACGATCGAGGGCTGGCTCGGCAAGGGCGTCGCCCGCGTCATTATCGGCACCGCCGCAGTGCGCGACCCGGATCTCGTCCGTGCCGCGGCGCGTGCCTATCCGGGCCGGATCGCCGTCGGCATCGATGCGCGCGACGGCAAGGTCGCGGTCGAAGGCTGGGCGCAGGTTGCAGAGCTCTCGGCCGCCGATCTCGGCAAGCGCTTCGAGGATGCAGGCGTCGCTGCCATCATCTATACGGATATCGCCCGGGACGGCGTCTTGAAGGGCTTGAATATCGAGGCGACGCTTGCGCTTGCGGCGGCCGTGTCGATTCCCGTCATCGCCTCGGGCGGGCTTGCCTCGCTCGCCGATGTCGAGCGCCTGTTGCAGCCCGACTGCGCCCGCCTTGCCGGCGCTATTACCGGCCGCGCGCTTTATGACGGCCGCCTCGATGCCGCGCAGGCGCTGGAGTTGATCAAGGCGAAGGCGGTCGCGTAGGCTCTAAGGACGACAGAGGATGAAGGCATATCTCGAATCTGTCATCTCGCATGCCGATCCCGACATGCGTGGCGGACGATTTCCAAAATCGATCTCGCCTTCCTCAAACGAGCCTCAGCCGGCCAATATGACTGAAGATGCTTAAATCCCGCGTCATACCTTGCCTCGACGTGAAGGATGGCCGCGTCGTCAAGGGCGTGAATTTCGTCGATCTGCGGGATGCCGGCGATCCGGTCGCTTGCGCCGTCGCCTATGACGCGGCGGGCGCCGACGAGCTCTGCTTTCTCGACATCACCGCCAGCCATGAAGCGCGCGGCATCCTGCTCGATGTCGTGAAGCGCACGGCAGAAGCCTGCTTCATGCCGCTCACGGTCGGCGGCGGCGTGCGCACGATCGAAGATATCCGCAATCTGCTGCTGGCCGGCGCCGACAAGGTCTCGATCATGACCGCTGCCGTCAACGATCGCGATTTCGTCCGCGCCGCAGCGGAAAAATTCGGCAGCCAATGCATCGTCGTTGCGATCGATGCCAAAGCGACCGCGCCCGGCCGCTGGGAGATCTTCACCCATGGCGGACGGCGGGCGACGGGTCTCGATGCGGTCGCCTATGCGCGCGAGGTCGCCGGGCTCGGGGCGGGTGAGATCCTTCTGACGTCGATGGACCGCGACGGCA
>Ga0116227_10004736_pt1 | contig 29390 bp, 20 predicted proteins | sample S1TSphgellanicum_FD_89693 | JGI IMG/M metagenome (GOLD analysis project Ga0116227, IMG submission 89693) | Host-associated microbial communities from peat moss isolated from Minnesota, USA - S1T2_Fb - Sphagnum magellanicum MG | ecosystem: Host-associated > Plants > Peat moss > Unclassified... | reverse complement strand
TTTCTATACTTGAGTTAGCCGTCCAGATGAGCTTAAACAACATTGATAGGTACGGTAATAGGTATTCGAATGAGGTACATCCTGTACATCATGTTTTCCTGATGGTAGCAAGCTTGATAATTGCAGCTCGTTACAAACAAATTAACCCCATTGAGACATTCCCAAGCTGGTCCATCAGATTAGATATCGAAATAACGATCTCAACTTGACTGTGGCACATGAATGAAGCCGCCTCAAAAATTAAAGACAAGCTTAATTGAGCTCATTTGTCAGCTATTTGTCAGATTTGTTAGCTTTCTAACTTATCAGAGCGGTCTTTTGAGCTGTACTTGCATGGCATCAGAGGCCAGTAAACTCAATGATCAGAATGCAGAAGCTCGAAACACTTATGGAAGCAGTCGAAGGAGCTTATTTCGTGCAATCGGACCAGGTGGCTTCGGGCTGGGCCGGCTGAGCTGAGCAGCGCGGCACGAATTTATTGACATTTCAGCGGCCAGGGTCCGTATTTTTTGACCATTTCTGTAGACGGGTCAAATAATATCCTGAAATTTTTTGCCGGCAGAATATTTATTTATTTTTTGCTGAAAGCAAATGTCGATACGGTACCCCAAGTGGTGTCAACGAGATCATTGATTTTAAGGTATTAGGTTATTGTTTAGAAGATCCCTAATTCAAAACCTTAAACACCCCCATGATTGTGCAGCTGCTATTATAAATATTTGGGCTTATTTACAAAGTTTTTAAAAATTGAATGTTATTAAAAAAGAGGCTAAATTTAATTAAATTATTAATCTCATGTTTATAGGAGGACATGTGTCATGGCATAAGGTTTCAAATGTTTGTTCATAGGTAGTAAAATGCATGAAGATAAGAGTTTAATGTGTTCTAACCAACAATTTTCAAACAAGAGGACCCCCCTCACTTTGGGGGGTCATAACTTTCTCATTTGAGCTCAGAATCAAGTACTATAAAGGCCTAGTAGTGCTATGGTTGAAGGTGCATCTAAACTCTTTGAAGACCTATTGCAAAAAATGCACAGTTACTAAACTTCAGGAGACTTAACCCTTAAGTGTTCGCTCACCAGCCTTTCTACCCTAGGTTTCTTTTAGCTTTCTCTCCCACCTCACTCCCTTCTTGACGACAGTAATTTTTTCCAACAAGAGAGAGAGAGATGTGAAAAGGATGAAGAACCAAATGGATGAATTTTTAAAACCCAAGTTCACCCAATTTCCCTCCCCTTCCCTTTTTCAATACCTAGGTGCTTTCAACTTTCTTCCCCCCCAACTTGAGGACAGTAAATTTTCCAAGAAGAGAGAGAGATGTCGGAAGGATGAAGAACCAAATGGATGAAAAAAGTTTACCTTAGTTCATACCCAATTTCCCTCCCCTTCCATTTTTCAATACCTTGGTACTTACTTTCAACTTCCCCACTCCCGCCCCTCCCCAACTCACTCCCTTCTTAATTTTCCAGGAAGAGAGCGAGAGGGAGAGACGCCGGAAGGATGAAGAACCAAATGTGATGAAAAATAGTTTCTTCCAACGAAAAAATAAAGATGAGGAAGTACTGTTCAGTGGATGAGAATTGGGCTTGCTTGTCGTCTTTGATGAAAGTAGCCTGTTTCGGTTTGTGGCAGTGTTTTTGTTTGTTTAGGGTTTAGAGTGTTTCGTCGCTATCGTGTGGCGATGTTGTCGATGGAGCAGCACGATTGTCGTGACAGAAAGATGAAGAGCTGATCTCCGTGGTGGTGGTGGTGGTGGTGGTGTTGTTGGTGGCGATGGAGGATTCGCATGATGGCAGTAGTAGTAGGTCCAAGAATGTGAAGAACCAGGAGCACCAGGTGCGGCCATCTGTGGAGAGTGCTGGGGCTAAGCTTATTAAAGCTATGAAGAAGATGAGGGGGCGGGGTGACGAAACCCCACCGAAGACCCGGATCTTGAACCCTAGACTGAGGAGGCAAATGGCTACAAAGATGGAATCTGCTCTTGTTGGTGATTCTGATGATGATGATGATTATGATGATGATGATGATGAGAGGAAGAAGAATTATTGTTATGATAATGTAGACGCTCACCTTGGTGACGGATTTGCTTTTGGTTTAGTCCATGATGGTGGCAGTGCAAAACAGCAACAGGTAGTAATGGAAGGTGTGAGTGTAGAGAAAGCTCTTGCGAAACTAAAGGCAGCGAAATCTTTGAAAGGAGGAGGAAAAGAAGTTGCTGGTTGTGGTGGTGGCGGCGGTTTTAGTAGTAGAAGAAGAAGAGCAACTCCGAAAGGTGGTTGCTGTGGTGGTATAGGTAAATCTGGGAAGAAGAATAAACGCGCTTCTTTTGAGCAAGATGAAAGCGTTTCATCTGAGGATTTTTTGAGTGCTGCTATGATGAGAGATGATGGCGGCCAGGAGGGAAATTCATCAGATGTTCCGCGGGAAGTGACCTTGGAAAGGGCCAAGGCCAGACTCGAAACTTTGAGTGCGAAGTGGCCATCCAAAGGTGCTGCTGGCCAACAGGGCCTTAATAGTAGTCTTGAGAAACCTAAAGTGAGAAAGCCAGCTTTGCGAGGAACAAAGAATCAAGGCAGCATTGACGACTGTAGTCTTTCCAAAAAGAATGGAAGAATTTTTTTGCCACCAGGAAGATTGGTTGATGGAGATGTTGAATGTGGCAGCCTCATTCTTGAAGAGAGTGGAGCACAATTGGAAACAGTGAAGGCAAGCAGATTGAATTTGCAAAAGCAAACGTCCTCCAAGCTACAAAGAAAACCGGTAGCCTGCAGTTCCTCTGGTTTGTGTCCCATCAAAAGCCTTCTCTCTCAACTTTGTTAGTAAAAAAACTTAAACCCTAAACCTTCATGTGTCAAAAGCTTCAGAGAAGTTCCTGTTTTTTCTTAATTCACATAAATTCATGGTCTTGGATAATATTCAATAACCACATGTTTTTCAGGGTTTTGGAGTGAGTTTTCTCAGCATGTGTCTTTTGCAGGGAGTTAAAGATAGGAATATTGCATGTGCATCTGAAGCTTTACGGGCAGGCATTGGCCTTGGACAGAACGGTTTGTCCATGATCTCATAGGATGTCCTAAGTATTTTATTCTACAGAGTGGGACCTTTGCATGGAGAATTTGGCTAAGTTTTTGTTCTGTTGTGTCTTTATCTGTCTGTAGTAGACCGAACTGGCAAAGTACATCCCACTACAAGTGAGACTCAGGCAACACAAAGCTCAATCAGGGATGTGATGACAGAGACAGTTGACTCCCTTGATGGAGCTGCAGATTTGACGCCAGATGAGTTATTTGAGACTACCACCTCTTCATTAGATTCCTGGATACCTCCAGCTAAGAAGATGAGAAAAGTACAGCACATACAGGTGCAGCACATAGAGGAGGTGATTGCTCCAGGTGCTCGCTTGTCATCAGATGTCAAGTGGATCCCACCAGTGTCACCTTATGGTTTAATCCAAGAGCAGCTTTATCAGGACCCTTGGAAAGTGCTAGTAGCCTGCATGTTGCTGAACAAGACTGGGGGCCGCCAAGTATGTACCACAACCTTGGAGTTCCATCTTCTGGTGTACAAACATACCAAGTGTGTCACAGGATTAGTAAACAACAAGCTTGTCTGCACATCTATGTGGATACACCAAAGTTGTTTGGGCTGTTTGGAAAATTAGAGTCATGTGTATGTCATCATTTTCTACTAAATTGCAAATGTTCTGTGGAGTGTGCAGATGCACAAGGTGATCTGGGACTTGTTTGAGCTCTGTCCTCATCCAGAAGCATGCTTGACCACAGAGACAGAGAAGATTGGCACTATTATCCGTTCCCTTGGCCTGCAGAACAAGCGTGCCAAAATGCTTCAGCGTTTCTCCGAAGAATATGCACATGGTGACTGGAACAATGTGTCTCAGCTTCATGGTATTGGCGAGTAAGGTTTCTGCATCTGGGAGGAGGAAGGAATCTGATAAATGCCTCAAATGTTAAATCAAATGGTCCTTTGAAGATTTTCTAATATTGCCATGCAGAGTTTGGTTCTGTTGCATTCCTGTAGTTCCATTGGATCTTGTTAAATGCAGTTTCAGTAGGCAGGCTTTCTTGGAGCAGATCAACTGGAAGTCATGTGATCCTATAGAGCATCTGACATAGATTTTATTTTTCTTGACACAGGTATGCAAGAGATGCATATGCAATTTTTTGTGAAGGAAGATGGAGAGAAGTTCAGCCAAATGACTACATGTTGAAGAAATATTGGCAGTGGCTTTGTGAAACTCAGGGTTTGGGCTATGGGTTTTCCTCTGATGTTTAGTAGAATTTGGCCTGGTCTTCCTGTGGGGCCTATTGTTCCAATGTTAATTTCAGGGTTCCAGAGCTGTCATCCAAGTTACCATTTTCAGAGGAGCTGAAATTGGAGCTAAAGATCATGGAGTTTTCTGATTGAGGTCATTGTTGAGCTCTGGGATAATTTGGACAGTACAAGTGCTACAGGAAGTTCAAATCATTACATTACATGAAGTAATTTGTGCTAACAATAGGACTTTCATTTTACTGACATTGAAAATTAGGTTGAAAAAGGAGCAGGCCCAACCAGGGCATGGGAACCTCCTTTTGTATATATAGGTACATACTGCAAACATAGGTTTTACTAGTTTTGCCTTCGAAGCCCACTGACAATGTTTATAAAAGAGGATGTAATGTTATCCTGTTTGGTATTTAGCAAGAGATATTTTACATACATGGTTCTCCTTGTTATGTCTTAGTACTTCACTAACCTGGTTGGAGCGTACTAAACAGGGACCTGATTGGAACTCGCACTTGAAAATAGTGAGGGTTTATGGTGCACGGTTCAGTTTCAAAAGTGAGTGGATCCATTTTCTGAAAACTTCATTTCAGAGATTTGTAAGTATATGCTGTGAAATGTAATTGTGTTTACAAAAGCAGTGTTCAAAAGGGAGAAAGCTGAAGCTTGAAACTTGAGTATATCATGAATGTGAGTTCCATCTGCACATTGAGACACCAACTAGATGCTTAATGAGTTTTTGCTTCGTTTTGCAACAAATAATGTGCTACAGGCATTGGCCATTTTCTGCGAAGATTGGGTTTTCCTTGTATGAAGGGCTCATGATTGGTGTTGATCACACTTTCAAGGGCCTTGAAAACCTTGATCATGTTAACCTTCACATGCTCAGGAGGTCCCATGTCTACCAGATGCCTGCAATGCACTTCCCAGGAATGGTCTGAGGTGCCTTCTTCAGCTCCAGAGGTCAATTTCATCATCCCTGCAAAACTGCTGTAGTGTTGTTCTCTATCCATGATGGTGTATTTCAAGTTCTTGCTTTCCTCATCAATTACATCCATGCTATCGTTCACTTGCTTTGCGTGTTCAACAGCAGTGCAGGTTGGCATATGGCAACCATTGTGCAAGTAATTGTAGGCTCTGTTATCAACTATGTGAATGCCAGAATTGAAAGGACTTGCAGGCTTCTGAGGCCCTGCAGTAAGATCTGAGCAACCCCTCCATTGTACTTTTGTCAGAATGTCAATGGTCATTGATTGATTCAAGAGACAGTGACATGAGACACTGTGCCAATCTTTCTTTTGTGTTTCAAGCTTGTGTAATATTCTCAAAAGATCCTTAAACTAGGTTGGAAGAGTAATCAGCAGTCAAGTTTCTCAGGATGTGCAGAGTACCCAGGGCCTTCATTCCTGTCCAGCAACTGTGACTTTTGGAAATAGTTGGGCATCACCCTGGGCGCAACACCTTGTCCATGTTCTTGCATGCTTTCCAGATCACATCCACAGAGCAGCTCACAGACTCACCTTGCATGAGTTTCTGGACAATGATGGTTCCCAAGATGAACCACCAATTGTTGGATCTGAGATTCCATATTCATCTTGTGCTCCAACTTGAGAGTAAGTCAGACTATGTATATCCAATACAAATCCATAAGGAGGCTTCTCATCAACATGTGGATTGAGGACAATCTTGATGAAGAATTGAGCAAGATTCTGTTCAAGGATGGAGATAGGTACAAGTTGTCAAGGAGCAGTCAGAATTGTCAATAGTGGTGAGAGCTCAGTGTGAACCTCCAAAAGTGTCAATAGTTTTTTTGCACTGTGCCCATGAAATTGGTGTGAATGAGTGCAACTGCAAAATCTTGGATCCAATGTTTCTAGCAATGGATGCCACCTTCACATGATACTAAAAGGGGGAGCAACTGTTGTAGGTGTGTGCAAGAGGCTGACATTTCAGTCCCTCCTTTAGTATCTGAAATTGATCTTGGCTTCCATGTTGAGAAGAGTATAATGGCTTGTGCAGTATCAGTTCTTGTTACCTGGGCAGGTGGGATTGCTGACACTGTAAACCAGGGCGAGGAAATTTCTCCACTGCCACCAGGTGACCTAGATGGTTTTCGAATGTTGCTGGCTGGCAGGTGGGACTGCGGACATTGTAAACAAGGATGGGCAAATGGAAATCTTACACACCCGCAGGTGCTGTAAATGGTTGTCCATGCAAAGTCATGAGATGAGTACCACCTCATTTCTCTGGCTTCTAAATCTGTTCATACTTTTGCTTGGCAGGTCTATTCCATTCCTCTTGAGTATCTCTTTCAATGCAATGATAGGCTGAGTGCTCAGGTATCAGGTTCTTTTTTGTTTTGATATTCAGTTGTGTGCTTTGAATGACTGGTCTGGTTCTCAAACAATTGTTTCTTGTTCACCTGCAATGTTCTCTCATGAAATATACAGTGGAGTGAAGGTATTCTTTCAAGTGGAGTGTTTGTTTGGGACCATCATAAACATGGAAGCATAAGAATGAGCACGACATACATATACTTCTTTTGATGTTGGTACGATAATTTTCTGTACTGCCATTACCATCAACACAAGTTGAGTATGTTGGAATCTACTGTGCATTCTAATCTAATGGGCAATCTGTGAGAAATGAACTATTGCATAGTTACATCTGTGGTCATAGCATCCTAAATGAACAGAAGCATGGGAAGTTGTTAGTGTAGATTACATTAATGGCATAACATAGGTACTACACAATCTATCTATCAGTGTGGGAGTGGTTCCAAAGAGGGGTGATATGGGAAGCCAACAAGAGACTCAATTTTGCTCATTGTTTCGTTTGGCTCAGAATCTCTCCTATTCACCCAGCTTGAGTTTCTTCTCCACTGAGCATGTATTCTGATTTTAGCTTGATTCTTTGCTTCTTTGTTGGACCCAAGGAACTATTTTTGCACCCAACAGAAAATTGAATAAATTCTTCCAGCTACAAGGTTGCTACATCCTCAATGATGGAACAGCACTTGTTATGCAAACCACTGGTCAACACTAGTACCAAAATGAAGAGATTCAAGGTCATTCAATCCCTTATCCAGACACACTCAAATTTTACTTATATGAATTCATTGTTCTTGAGTAATAGCGTCACACTAAATTACCTCAAGAATGTACAAGTGTGGGGCAGTTTTATTGTACCATTGTCACCGAATGCCCCGGCATCATGTGCGGGAACAATTTTTGTTTCTATTTTGTTTTTCTTGAGCGCTTCTATTTGGAGATTTGGAGACTTGTGACCCAACCTATACTGCGAGATTTTGCGCCACAGCCTCCTATTTGCACTAGCGAATGCACAGGATTTGTAGAAAAAATTATTTAGATTGTTGTAGCGCACTATCTGTGTAGCAAACTTCTGTGCTACTAGAGAAGCAGCGCCTCGGAAGTCGACATGTAAACGGAAACTTCAGTAAAAAGACAGGATGATGATGCAATCACAAGAGACCAGCTAGAGAACAATAAATGTACTGCCAAAAGAACTCCAGGTGGGGACAAAAACTTTCAATACCGCGAAGCCAGCCCACCGATAAAGAATGTGAAGACAAAGTTTTATCATGTAGCTAAATTGTCAATAGGAACAGCTTAGGATCAGCACCTCCCTCCTCCTCCTATACTTGACAACGCAAGAGATCAAGCTAGGTTCAAAGAAGAGAGTCTAGAAATTGTTTGAACCTACTTGCAAAAACACAGAAACGTCGAGCTCCTAGCAAATGAAGTCTGTAGCAATTCAGACCATGAAGGTTCATGAAGATGCTCTAGTGATGAAGAGCAAGAAAGCAAACAATTTGGCGAAGTCAAGTCGGGTTCTTGCGGTGGGATAGGTTTTCACCATATACCAGCCCCTGCACAACAGAGCCTACACACGCCCCGCTAAAGACTGTTCGTGGTGCCAGAAGCAAAGGTGGGGGCGGAGGGGACGGTGGAGATGCTCTAAAGGTGCATTCACACTTGGTGTAAGGGACTCTTGTGTTGAGTCCCCTAACACTAAACTACTCATTTAGGACTTACACCTTCTTCCCATGAACATTTTATGTTAAGTTAACATTCACTTAACATTAAGCTATCGCTCATTTAACATTGGGTGCCACCTAGGATGCCACCTAGATTATCATTCAACACCAACTTAACGTCAAGTGTGAATGCACCATGAGAGTTATAGTAAACAGGCTCACTAACATTCAGTAAGTGTTATTTGTGGTAATTGTGGTTGGTTATTACCAGTTCTGGTAACTGGAACAGACTCTGGAGGTAATCGGGGCCGTTCTTACATTCGATAACCATAGTTCTCATAAATAATCAAAGAACTGGTTCTGATATTGCCACAATTCTCAAGGTCAAAATTTCACTTGCAAGATGACCGGTTCTTTATCAGTTCTTTCACAAAAACAACCTGTTCCTTAAGGTTCAAGACAGCTGATTCTTTATCAGTTCTTCCATAAAAACCACACGTTGCTTAATGCTTATGAAATAATCAGAATGGGTGGTTTTTTTATTCTGATTTTTTCAAAAAATAACCAAAACCAGCAAGTTCTTTGATTCTGAAATATTATAAAAAAATGGAAATGATACCTGCCCAACACGGGTCGCTAGTTGCTCCCCTCCCACGCTTCCCACCATTCCCAACCCCTCCTTCCCTCTAATTGGTCCTGTTAAACCCTAGTTTGAATGGAACATGTGCTATATGCTGCTAGTAAGAGCTCCAGGAGCTTGGATTCAATAAATTAAATTCATTTGCTTGGAGTCTCCAGGCGGATTGCTAAAGCCAACTATAAACAACCCACTAGTTTAATTTATCTATCACAAGAATCTCAGACAAAGCTGTAGTGATTAGAGTTATTTGGAAAGTCTTGCAATTAGGGGGCGAGAACGGTCAGTTTAGGCATAATAGGGCATCAAACGCTTATCTGAGAATGAAAATTTTACAAAACGAAATAATTGAGACCCAGACTAGTTTTTTCAGCAATTTTGGTGGTAAACTGAGTTTCATCCTGTCTTTCCTTTTTACTGAGCGCCTCGGTTGCTGCTACATATATTTTCAATGCTCGTACCTGTACAACTACTATAAGTACTCTTGAACCTTGTGCATTAAATGCTGAGTTTCAACATTTGATACTGTGATTTAACAAAATTTCATTACTTTGCGGATACCACTGAAAGAGGGGATAGGGGGTGAAAGCAGGCCCAAAGACAGGGTGACTTTACATATAACTCTAGGGAAGATCGGTTAGTGATCGAACATTTAAGCACTCAGGGCAGGCCGGATACCAGGGGAGGGCTCCGTTGTTTCTGGTTCCTCTTCTTGGCACATTTGACATACTAACAATTGTTGAAAACAAATTAGAAATGAGAAAGTTATGGCCCTCAAAGTAAAGCAATAAGAATTCAAAAAAACAAACCACTAAACATTACAAAGGTTGATTCTCGAACAGTCAAAACATTCTTTGTATGTTGCTTTGTTGTTATTAGAGTTCTAGGATGATTTGTAAAACTTTAGGGGACACTCCTATAACACTTTAAATCATTTAAAATGAATAAAAAATAAGAAAGTTACAAGGTTTGAAAGCATGAAAGGATCAAGAAGAAGAAAAAAAAAAAGTGTTTTGAAAGTTGGAAAGCTTTTTTCTTTTCTTGTTATTTTTTAATTTCTCATTTTCCTTTGCACATCATAGGTGATTTCTAGAGCTTGAGGTAACGCTCCCATAACATTTTTAAATCACTCAAAATGAAGCACATGTTATGAAGATATAAATAAATGTTCGATCATAAGCAAACGATCGGTGATGAGTCGGTCTACCCTATTGTGCAATCCAAGTTTCCAATTTTATCCTTAAACATGATTCTTCATTCTCTATTCCAAGCTTGTGCAGTTTAAACAATATTAAATAATACGTACATTAAAGAACATTAATAAGTCTCTGACATCATCTCTGGACAAATTTGGCTCAGGTCCATTCTCCACATTAATTTGTGTAGAACCGCTCTAACTAATTATGTACCCACTACTTGGCGAGAAAATTGACAATTGATCTCAGGGGTGGTTTATAGAACCCTTGGGCCATGGTCTAGAGAGTCTCATGGTACCTCGCTTTTTGGATGGGACCATGGGAAAACTCATGGGCTTGTTCCTAATGCGCGTGATTTTCTCAGTATTCATCTCTTCTTCTTTGATCCCCCACAATCTTTCCTATTTTGATCACAAAATGTGAACATTGCAAGAACAAAACTAGGGGCTCTTCCTTTAAAAAAAATTATTATATTTTTGTTATTACAAGGGATCTTCTTATGTGAAGGTTGTGAATTCCTTCTTATGGAATAATATTTGAACATTTTCAAAGAAAGCTCATGAATTTGCATTTCATCCATGGAAAGGCCAATCTACATCTCTTAATTACCCTCTTGCAATTGTGAGTAATCTCCATCATGTGGATAGCCTTCCATGGCTTAAAAAAAATTGTGAAAAAGAGCTTGTAATAAATTGAACCATCAACAAACAATTCTTACGCAAAAAAATCAAAATTTGAAGAACTTTTTAAAAAATGATTAGAAGAATTTTATTTTATTTTTTCATTATCATGTTTAAAGTCTAAAGGGCAATAAATTTTTTGGGGGGGGGGAACTAAAATTCCCACCAACTTCACTTTATAAATATTAATAAAATATCATAAATGAGTGGCTGGGATTTTTTGAGAGCCATGGATTGTTATTTTCATTAAGCCTAAAAGTGATGGGCCTCAAAAGATACCCTAAAGGACCAAGTAACATTATCCACAATAGTCCATGTAGGATTCCAACAAAAAAATTCATCCAAGGTCATTTGCTCGGGCCTAGGCCTCAAACTACCTTAGTGTAGAGCCAACTTGATCAACCGTCATGTTTTGGCCTCAAACTACCTTAGTGTAAACCCAACTTGATCAACCTTCATGTTTTGGAGTAATGAGGGATTTTAGATTTTTGTGTCCCAAGGCCCAAGTGTTCTAGTGTAAACTGCCCCTCAATTGTTTCTCATTTCCAATTTGTTTTTAGGCATTGGACAATGTTCTATGGCTCACAAAATGAGCCTTCTAGGGTATGTAAAACACTTAGAAAAATTTCTTGAAGTCAGTAATATTTCATTTACAAAAGAACAAAGATCTTATGTTTAATCCTTAAGAGTGGGAGGGATCTTATACCTATTTATAAGTGAAATTTGCTTCCCCCTTCATGATCTACATATGTTTAGTTCATGATAAACTTTCCTTTATGTTTTTATTATGAGCTCATGGGTGAGGGACACTAAGAAAAGGGCCAAACTCGATTATTGTTTGATCCTAGGCCCTAATTATGGAAATGCCCCCATTCACTACACAAAATTAGAATCTAACTTTCCTACCCCTAAGAAGAGTTTGTGTTTTCTCAAGAAAATATACAAGAAAGAGAAAACATTTTAGGTGTGATAACCCTTCTCCATATTGTTGGCCCATGGGTTTGTTGCAAATCATCCAAGAGAAAGGTCCCCCACTTGAGGATCAATTAAAAGCCTCTTCCTTACTCTCCAAGGCAATAAAGGCAATATTCACTTGATATTAAGCTATTGCCCATTTAACATTGGGTGCCACCTAGGATGCCGACTAGATTTTCAATTAACATTGATTTAACATCAAGTGTGAATGCACCATAAACAAATTTCGAAGACTGCAGAAAATAAATTACTTTAAGCTACATAAAGCCACATATCTACCCCCAAAATTACTTTACTCATAACTTAGAAATGGAATGTAAGAGTGGCTAAATATGAGAAAAGTGACACAATGACTTCAAACATCATTGAAATGATTAACCAAGCCTAAAGGAATGTAGATTTTTGTTTTGCAAGTTTGCAATTCATATTATACTAAAGCCAACACTACAACCATGCACACATTTCATCCCACAAAGATACTACAACTATATTTACAAATGTTTCTCACTACTTTCAATTGGAAAGTATACAAATGGTTGACGCAACTTATGTTGCAAATATTTCATTGTCTTCCCAATTGCCATTCCATGGCTACACAACACAGCCTTACCACAAGTCTTTTTCCAATAGATCATTTCAACTTAGGTATAACCGTAAATGACTCATATTTACACCATTGGTGTGTGCCATCAACACAAAAATACCATTTTTTGTAACTTACATTAGGTGATTCGACATCAATCATACTACCACAAAGCAAATATCTCTCACAAATCAGTTGTAAATTATTCAACTTTGCTTTTGATAAATGATTAAAGAGGTAATCAAAATACAACACTACCTACGTTTCTCATGTCAAGACACAAGGTAGGCCATAGATATTGAATACACAAAACACATAAAAATAAAAAGTCCTCAAACACCTCTTCTTTAGGTCACCTTGTTCATATATATTGATAATTCTTCTTCACATCAAAGCATTTTTTTGGGGTGAAATTTTGCCTTTTTTAGATTTGGCAAATGGTCATAATTAGGTCCAAGGGTGAAAATAAATAAATTAATGTCTAAATTTGATCCATTTGTTGGAATATATCGTAGTTGGTTGTACATCAATCACTTAGGTTTGCAACATGTCACAACTTGAATTTCTACCTAGGACCATCATGAAGAGTTATTTGCCACCAAAGATCACCACCATGATTGCTCTTGTGATGGCATTTCAACATCCATCACCCATAGCACTATCATTTGTGTTGCCATTTTTTTAGTCGAACTACATCAAATTTGCAAGAAGCTTTGACACAATGAACATTGCTTGAACCCATAAAGATCTTGTCCTTACTAGAGATCATTACAAATCTCTTCCATTTCCTTCATGTTGCAAAGGTCTATTTGGTTAGAAACTTCAAAATAAGAAACTTACATTTTGGAACATGGAGTCTACATTGTAATTTGTGAATAATTATGCACAATGCAAATTGCAGAACAACATTGTAAAATTGTGAATGAAGATCACAAACCCATTAGAACCTACATTGTTTGAGTTTAATGAAGCTTCAAGGAAGATGGAGTGTTCATTGTTATGGTGGCAGCATGGGTGTAGGCCCTTAAGACAATGGGCCTATAAGCTCTTCCCCCTCTAATAATGGCAAATTACAAGGTGCAATTAATGTTATCAAATCCCAAGCTCCAACAATTTCCAATTTCCAATTTCCCAAATAAGAAAGTTATGTTCATGCCTTGGGCCTTTTGAAGTTTGCAACTTGAATTTTTTGGACTTTGGAATTTGTTTGGGTTTCTAGGAATGAAAGTGAATGCATTCAAATTAGGACTTGAAAATAGGGAGCCATTGAACCAAGTACATTTTTTTCTTGTTTTGTTGTGTACATTGTGTTTTGCAACATATGTACTATAATGTTATAGTTCAAACTTGACAATGATTCATGAACATGGAGTTTGTAATAAACATCATGCAAACATAATCAATAAGATTTTTTCTTTTAATCTTTTTTTATTGGTTTAAAGTTATGAGCTTCTAACTTTATGTCTCTTTAATTCACTATGGACTAAACACTTGTGATGAGTTGTGATCAACCTTAAACCTTGAGTTAAACCTCCCTTTGAACATTGTCGTATGCACCATGGCCTTTTTTAAACAACCTTTTAAACCCCCTTGTGATTTTAGGAATAATTTTTTTTTATTGAATACTTGTTTTGAAAAAAATAAATTGTTGTTTGAAACCTTCAACACCTTGCCAATGTTGATCTAACATCAACATCAAGTAGCCTTCCTATTGATGTTTTGTTTAACACAATGCCAATTCAAACATTAATGGCATTGTAAGTTCAAAAACATTATTTATATCTTCTGGCAAAAAATCTACATATAATCACCTCAAGAGAATTCTAAATGACAAGGAAAAATAAAACTAGTACTTGAGAGGGATACTTAGTGTAAAGTTTGAAACCTATGTGCGTCAAATGATCATTTTTAGGGGGCTACAAAATAATTTTTCAACCTATTTTTTATCACCATATTATTATCTAATTTTGTAATATGTACATATTAAAGTCACCCTATATTAATTATAATTCATTATTTGAAATTATTACATACCCTATATTATAATTAAGTTGATTATTTGAATAAAAGGTACCCTATTTTTTAACTAATTGATTTATATTTTTTACCCAATAACCAATATATTGCACCTTATTTTTACTCACATATTTTCTACTTTTTTTTACTAGTGTCCCCCCTCCCGGAAATTAGTATGAGTTCATAAAAATTCTATGTTGTGTGGGTTGCACATTTCACTTGGGCTGAAAGTGTTGTTGGAAAAGATGGTTTGATTCTTGTGGTGAGGTGTAAGATGTGTTTTAAAATAGAAAATAAAGACAAGGTCCTTGAATTGCCAAATTGGATTATCTTTTTAAACATGTTGGCAAGAGGAAAGCTAAAATGGTTATAAAAGGGGTGGCCAACTTGGGGATTCTTACTATGTGAAAGAACCCAAGAATGAAATTGCATTTGCTTCAACTTGTCAAAACAACATGGTGCAACAACTAAACACAATTGATGCCAAGGATAACAACACAAAACTAGTGCAATTTACAACCATCTTTCACCTTCTTAATGAATGTAAGCCCATGACTGGATATAAATGTGCAAATCTTTATTCAAGTGATTGAAGGTACCCAATTCCATTCTCAAACAAGTTATGTAATGCAAAAGAAGTATGCCCCATTTCTAATGGATGTCCATTGCATGACACACTTCATTAATTTAATGGTTCAGACAATGAACAAATTTTTGGTGTTGTGAAGGTTGGAAGTCTTGTTGCAATCACTATACAATTATTTTTGGAAAATTCACAAGAAGTATATTAAGCTTTAGAAGCTTATATAATTGTTGCAAACCAAATGCAATAAACATTTGAGAAACATTCTTGTTGGAAAAGCATGTTAAGTTCAATAAAAGGGTCATGGAGGAATACAAGACCTTGTTTATGAAAATGACAATTGATTCTCCAAATGAGCCAAAGGTTTTTGCCAACCTTCAATTATGTGATGTGGAGGTTTCTTTGGTTCTTAATTGCTTGATTCTTTTACTTGAAGTGGTGCATTCATTTATCAAGTTTAGACATATATATGATGTGTTTTTATGTGATTTTGTTGCATCATTGAAAATATGTTAAAGAATTATATGCCTTGTATTCCAACCTCACAAACTATTTTATGTCTTCCCAATTTTTTCATTCAATTTTTTTTGTTGAGGTTAGAAGCATCAATATATAAGGTGCAACCTAAGTATATGATATTATTATCAATATTCGTATTAAAGAACTAGTCAAATATGACTTGGGGCAATACACCTATGGTTAAATCTCTTGAGTTCAACCTTGCTTGTGTAAAAGATCTTGGAATATTCAAGTAAGTAAAGCTAGCAATAGTCCAAGTGATTAGTAATATTGAAGATGAATGGTGTTTCAATACTTTAATAACTCTAATGAGGTTAAAGTTATGCAATAGATTTACAAATCATCTGGATCTTGTGGTGCGTAATATGTTTGCACAAAACTTTTACACCTTGGACAAATTTCCTTACCATTCAACAATTTTGTAATGGAAAAATGACAAAGTGTGATATGTTTGCAATGCAATCCAAGTTGAACTTGAAAATTTGGAATTGTTCAATGTTCATTTCTATAATCTACTTCCTTCAACTTGCTTTTGGTTTTCTTATCATGCTTGTTGTTTCATGTTGTAATTTTGGTTATTTTCCATGATTGTTTTATGCACACCTAACCCAAATATGTGGTTTTGCAAGTTCCAAGAATGAGGAAATTTGAGTGCCACAACAAAAGGAACCAAGAGCTATTAGTTTCATTTTTGGATGGTGTACTTAATTATAGGTTGCGTGCAATATATATGCTTTGCGTGGGGTGGCTAGGTTGTGGGTGTAGATCAATTATGTTGTAAAGGAAAACTCCTACTTAGGGTTGGTTGGGGTTTTAATTCCCCTAGAATTGTATGTGTTTTTGTCTATGCATGTGGGTCAATTTGTATTTTCTTGGTTTTAATGCATGCATTTTGCAACTTTTTTATGTTGCTAAAAACCTCCCATAGATTTTTCAAGTAGCCTATAATTGGATTCAACAAAAGAGATGGTTTCCTCTAGACATAAGAAAGAAAAATCCCCATTTGCAAATAGTGTTAACCCAAATGAAAAATCTATTTGCACAAAGTAATCCCATAAAGAAATTATGTTGTCAACTAGTTTTATTCCAACCATTAGGAAATAACCACATTTGTTTATTATCCTTGCATATATGGCCATTGAAACAAGTTTTAAAAGTTTAAAAAACAACATGGCATCACACATTAACAAAAATCCATTACCTCTTAAATTTCATTATATCACCATTTTCTTCATGTGTTAGGTAACATTGACTTCAAAACATAATTGTGTCAACCTATAATATGAATTTTTCTTTCAACAAATGGATAAATACATATCCACGACAAGCAACACAAAGCAAATAGAACATGGTTGTGGATTATTTTTTTGAAACACAATAACAAACCCAACTCAACACGTTGTTGGCACCTCCAAGTCATGAATCTCACTAGTACAAGTTTAGCAATAGTTTCACCTACACACCATTGGGTTTGAACCTAGGAGGACCTTTTGTGGTCCCATGGTCCTAAAAGGCACTATATCAATGAGCCATCACCTTGGGGTTAGATGTGGACATTTAAACTTTGCAAAAAGTTTGTAAAATATCAACTACATTTCTTCTTCAAATTTTTATACCAAAACACACCTTAAAACTAAAAAAATAAACATTGTGCTAAACATTCAAAGTAATGTTTCTAAATGTTTAAAGGTCTTAAAAATGTCCATCATTATTCTTTCTCTCAAAAATCAAATCCATCACATAGAACATTTAATCATGTGACTTTAAAAAATTGTGCTTTGGAAAAGGCAAGCCAAGCACATGGATTAAATAAATTAAAATTAACATTTGTTCCATAGATAGTGAACCTATGGAACAATGAAACAAAGGACTAATGAATAATGAATAAATTAAAAAGCAATTGAATAAGAGGAGGACAAAGGAGATGTGATTTGATGGTCACCTCACAATTTGTTAATTTGGCTTCATTGAATTCATCAAACACATGCTAGGGGAGTGTAAGCAAGCTAATGAGATTTGGTTGATTTTCAAAGAATGGATAGGCTTGGCATTCACAAACTCCCTACATGTTAGTTTTGAAAACATAATTTTAGACGTAAGTGAACATGATAAGGAAGATGAGGACAAGGAGGATTAGTCTCACAAGGAGCTATAACCACTCCAACCTCATGGGACATTCAGTATTGCAATTTGCCATGCAATATCTAGATGGCATACAATGGAGTGGTGTGCCAATCAACATTCTTCTTTCAATGAGGCTTGCATGAGACCTAGGTGAACATTGTTAGTGTGGGCCTTGTTCAATGGCATAAGGTGTAGTAGGGATTGGCAACTTGGTTAGATTCAACATGCACAGATTTATATATTAAAATAGGTGTTTATTTGTTTGGATGTGATCATGCTATTACTTTCCCAAATATTTGCTTTTGGTACCTTGGAAAGCCCTTGGTGAGATGGTATGCACATTTGTTGTTTCACAATTTTTGGACCAATGGAGCAAAATGTATTGAATTTAGAATGTATATATGCAGATTAAATTAAAGAAATTAATTCAGCAACAGTTCCTTGTTTAGAAATTCACTTTGTCACGGAAGCCCATGATGTTGAAGTGGGCTTGCTTATTTGTAGAAATAAGAGATTTTCTAGATCTGAATCTGTCCTAGGATTGGGGGCTTCCATATGCAATTTGCAGTGAAGAATGTGCACCAACTCAAAATTTTGGAGAAGATTGTGTAGGTATGGAGAATATGGGAACCAAATCTCTAATTAAAGTGGTGCCATCCTTTGTGCTCCTTATTAGTTTCATCACTAAAGAACAGAATGCATGGGGAGTGAGAATAATTGGGAAAAGGCAGCAGATGGGTTACATGACAAACACTACAACAAAGGGTGTATCACACTGTGGCCTTGCCATTTAGGGTAAAAAGTATCTGAAGGCAAAAGAAGAATTATGGAAATTCAAATATTTCACCATGCAGAAATATAATCTTCAAAAAATCCTCTAAAAGAAACCAAACTCCTTCAAGATATCATAACTCTATAACTAATCTCAAGTTTCAGCAAAGCCAAAATATCATCTTTCAAAAATCCTCATATAAAAATAGACCTACTACCTAGGGGCCAAAATCCCTTAAGCTGCTACACTCTATAATGAATCTGAACACAATATCCTTGCTTTGGTAGGCAAGGCCAATAAATGAGTTTGGCTATAATAAAGGAACTTCCTAAGTTCGTGCACTATCTAATAAGATAGGTGATTTGGAAATAGGGTTAGTGGTGCCATCATGCCATGCATAGGTTTGTGCTGAGGAGTGGTATTATCTCACAATAATAGTGTACTACAACTGAGTTACCGTATTTTGTAAACCCTCCTACTTGCACCTCACCATACCAAGTTAACTACCTCTCTAAGTGGGTAGGGTTTGGTACCCTAAGTACTAAAAACCATAGGTAGATAAGTATGTATGGCACTTGCCCACTACTAGGTACCATGTAGTTAATACGTGTGGATGGTTGATACATGGTTAATCACTCTGGTTAGCTACATGACAAGTTGGGTTGGGGAAGGAAGGAGGGGGATGGATTGATGGAATTCATGATTTTATAACTTTTGTGTGTATTCAAACGGTGGTAGTAGTCACAATAGTGGGGGGCTGAAACAAGAGCACTCAATGTAATGCATGGCCCACACATTGTGAGTGCCTCCATTTATTATTGTCCCACCATTTTTGGGTGAGACAAGAATGGGGAGTTGCCCAACAACATGCATTACTTACTTAAGAGTGTGGCAAGCCAAAAGTACCAACCTTGCTGAGTACTTCTTCTTGTCGTTTTGAGGCCCTATTGGAGAGAAATGGGTAGCGATCCAAAAGTCTATAGCAGACCATTTGTGGTACTAAATCCAGACAAACCCGTAGTGTTTTTAAAAAGTGAAGTGACTCCATAGGCTAAGATTGTGTACAATGGGTGTGGCCAAAGTAATCCCGAAAGATTATTTTGTCCCACTTCCTTGGTGCCCATGTCTTGTTTGCCTGACATGCACCCTATTTTTAACACTAAGAGAAGAGAAAAGCAACCCTTTCCCCCCTTGCTTCTTTTTCTCTCCCTTTCTTGGGTGCTTTCTTTTTATAAAGTTTGGCAGGGTTTCCATCTAAAAGCCAGGAACTTTAGATGGGTGCTCGTTATGCTTGTAGAATTTAGATTAGGGTTATCGAGATCTTGTAGACATTAGAGATACTGAGATCTTGGAGAGATGATTGCCAAACAAGTCACAAGTGTGATAAATTCCAAACAACTGCAATAAATTCCAACCAGTGTACTTATACCAAGTATTGACAAAATTTCCTTAATACCACCTTGTCTTGTTTTGGTTGTCCTTTTTCACCCATTACAGAGTTTTGGACCATGGCCCAAGTTCACGTCAACAACTGAGGATGCTCGACTTTTGCCCAGTCTCCACATAAAGACAAGTAAGTTAAGCTTGAGGGTGGTTTCAATGGATACAAGGTGATTGCATGTGGTGGAAAACGACCAAAAAAAAAAAAACAAAGCTCAAGGACAAAGAGAAAAAAAAACAAGAGAAACCTCCCCAAGCAGCCCACAAAATGGGTGTTTCTAATGAAATTTTCTGTTGTGAAATGTTTCACAAAAACTTCGCCAAGATAGCATCAATTTTGTCAGCTTTGCCTACCAAAGGCAAGGATATGGTGTTTCGATTCATTATAGAGTATAGTAGCTTAAGGGATTTTGGCCCCTAGGTAATAATAGGTCTATTTTTATATGAGGATTCTTGAGAGATGATATTTTGGCTTGTGTTGGTTCTTGAGATCACTCATAGAGTTATAATATCTTGAAGGATTTTGGTTCCTTTAAGAGGATTTTTTGAATTATATTTTTGCATGGTGAAGTATCTGAGTTTCCATAATTCTTCTTTTGCCTTGAGATACTTTTTAATGTAAATGGCAAGGCCACAGTGTGACACACCCCTTGTTTTAGTATTGTGTAGCGGGACTGACCAGCTCCCCACCCCTTCCCAATTTGCCATATCCCACAGTTTCAATCCAACCTTCTCAATGTCTTAATTTTTGTGAGACCGGAAGGAGTTGTTTGAAATCACTTAAACTTGACAGAACTTTATCGCAATGAAAACACAACAGAAAAGGAAGAGGGAAAAAGTGAGCACCCATTTCTAATACCCAAGTCCTCAATAAATTTAAACAGCAATTTAGAAATCAGATGTAGAATGGGAATGTTGTTTGGACTTGTTTCAAATTGGATTATAAACTTTAACCCTTTGTGCACTAGTGAACTCAACTTTTACCCTAACCCCTAATTCTGATTCTGCAGCTTTTGGAATTATTCTATGTCAAGATGGATGTGTGGCATTTGCTTACAAAATAATAGTAAATCCCAAATTTTAGTTTCTTTCAAAACTTTGAAGAAAGTGGATTTTTTTTTAATCATGAAGAAATTGCAACATCCCAATCAATCTTTGGAAATTTTGTACTTTTAGTTGAATGTGTTGCAAAATGATGTCTATTATACTATGTGACATGAGTTAGTATATTTCAACTAGGCGGTTATGTGTCTTACAAGCTTGCCAAGTGTATAGTTAAAAGTAGATTTTTTTCTTAAAAACAAATTTAACAACATCATGTTAGTTGCGAGCATCCCAAGAGGGATCTCACTCTCACTCTCACATTAAATGGTCACAGGTCTAAAACATGTAAAAATTTGCAAACAAAAATTATTACCAAACCAAAACTAGAATGGAAATGTGGTGAGTATATTGCCATTTTTTTTTCAAAAGCTTATGATTTTTCTCTGTAAAATAAGGAATATATGACAAAATGTTCCCTTTTCATTTTTATTATTTTTTCATTTTTGAAAATGTTTGCACAAAAAAAAAAGGCCAGTTAGAAGTGATATAGTAAAGCTCATCTAGAGTGATCTATTGGCAATTGGTATCCACAATCATTCGTAATGTGCCTATGAACCCCAAGCATATGGCTATTGGCTTCAATGTAGTTTTTCAATTTTGTGATGTAGCTGGAGTGGTGATCATCCATAGGATGATTTAGCCAGATTTGTCTATAAAAAATATTTAATTTTTATAATTTTTTTAAAAAAAAAGAAATGTTCCGTATATCAAACTACCTATTGGAACTTAATATAGAATTTGATGATTTTTTTAAAAAATTGAATTTATTTTCCAAATTTTGCTACTATAATTTTTTTGTGCCATTTTGAAAAGAATTCCCCATTTCATGAGAATTCGCCAGAAAAAAAAAAACACCGGTTGGCTTTAGGATCCGCCATCCTTGTTATTGGATCCACCATCCAAGTGATATTTATTTTATATAGGTGTGTTTGAAGATTGCCAATTTCTTTTCATAAAGTCTGCCCAGTGGTGTGTCTAAAGGGGTCCAGGGGGATTTAGGCAGAAGCCAACTTCACTACTAAAGCCTAACACAAAACACTCTTAACATATACATGGAGTCCACCAAACACCGCCAAGTTTGGAGAGGGATAAAATGGGTTCACTTCTACAAAATGGAACATACCAATTTGCTACAACCAAATTAATAAAATTGGCCCTTTTTTTTCTAAAAATTCATCAATGGAACAATGGAACATTCCAAATTGTTCCTCCAACTTCTGTTTTGGCTCCCACATTTAGCTCCACCATTTTAGTACCGCTTCTTAGTTGGTTAGTTAGTTAGTGCCCAAACTTAGAGTTATTTGGGCCTCACTTCTAGCTCCACCATTTTAGTGCCACTTCTTAGCTAATTAGTTAGTGCCCAAACTTAGAGTTGTTTGGGCCCCACTTTTAGCTCCACCTTTTTAGTGCCAATTCTTTAGTGTTGTTTGGGTCCCCCCCACTTTTAGCTCTACCATTTTAGTGCCACTTCTAAATTTGTGCCCAAAGTTCAAACTAAGTGTCAAAAAACTAAAAACCTCACAAACTGTCCACCACCCCTCCCTACAAACTAACTAACCCTTGGCCTGAAGGGGAGCCTACTTTCCCTCATGTTTTGGCAGGTGGCGGTCCCTATTTATTAGCTAGGGCGCTTGGAAAGGAAGCAGGGCCCGCCAAATTAGTGGGGGCCGCCGCACTCCACCTTATTTAGCGGGGCCAATCCAACACTGCCGCTAAATAAGGAGTATTTCAAAGCTCCAATCCCAAGGGCTTCCTACATTTGAGGTAATTTATTATATAGCTCTGTGAAAGGTCTCACCCATTTGCAGTGGCACACATAACCCAATTGCACCTTTACCATGGTGCTCCAAGTTGACAACACTATTAAAAACCTAAACTCTACTAAATAAAGAAAATCTATTAAAAAGAATTCAAAAATCTATTGTTAATTTATTTCAGGAAAAAAAACACAATATAAATGTCTATTATTTGCAAAGAAGAGCTTCTCTGCTTGGATGGATGTTGCCTTACACTTTTTTTTCCCCCCCCTTGGCTTACGCATTATGTTATTGTAGAGTAGTTCATTCTTCTGTATTTTGTTACAGAATAGTATAAATCAATACAAGTAACTGATATCTGTAAACTAAGAACACTCTAAATAGAGAATTTCCAATGAAAAAGTATTACAAACTTGTTTGATTTATTTCAGAAGTCTTTTATAAATGTCTATTATTTTGCAAAGAAGAGCTCCTCTGCTTGGATGTTGTTCATTGGTGCAAACTTTTAATTTTTTTCTTGACACTTTTCTTACACAATGTAGAAGCAGTTTGCAAATACTCTTCTGTACTTGTTATAGAATAGTACACCTAATCAATTTTAATAACTTATTGATGTAAACTAAGAAAACTAGATTTTGCCTAAGGAATTGCATATCAGTAGACACCTCTTGAGTCTTGAGAAAGACTACTCCACAGAAGTGCTGCACCAAGCAATGTAGAAATCCATAGCAGCAGCAGCAGCAGCAGCAGAGCTCCAGATCAGCTGCTGCCCACATTTTGCTTCTCACAAAACCTGTCTACAGGCTAATGTTTAATATACAAATTCCGACAACAAGAGTGGCAAACTGATCCATAACAAACTGAAAAGATTTACAAAGAAGACAAACCTTGGAAGCTGCAATATAAGGGGAAGAAACTTCTCCTGTCAACTGAACAAACTGATTTTGTCTTGTTTCTATTCCGAAAATACATCGGTTTTGTGAATGAAAAACACAACACACCAAGTGCTAGCAGAATCTGCTTTACTCGATTCCTGACTGGGGTTGACTGAAGGAAACTCAAACCTTTTCTCTACTACTCTTTAAAAATACATCGGCTTTGTGAGTCGCACACACAACACACCAAGTGCTCAAAGAATCTGTTTTAACAGAATTCCTGACTGGGGTTGAAACCGATGGAAGTTTAGAAAACCTGAAACTGATATGCTTTTCTACTGTGAAAATACAATGGTTTCCAACAAACACAACGCACCAAGCGCCTCGTGAATCTGTTCACTTACCCAAGATTCTTGCTTGACTGGGGTTGCCTGATGCAAAAGTTACACCTTGTTCAGGATCACCGGAAGGTTCAGTCTAGTGTACAATCCATATGATCAATGGATTTTGGCATACTAAAGGGGTTGATGCAACATTCTCTCATCTGTGTTCACATCACCCATGATGCTGTTCATGTGCATGATACCCTGAGAAGCAAGACCAACAGCACAAGGGGCTGTTGAAGTTGATGAGAGAGGTGATGGATGGCGAGAGATGTCATCTTGGGTGCAGGTAGGTCCCAAAAGATGCACCACACTGTGTGAATTAAGATGTCTCACAGCCATTGGATCCATGTTTGTGATCACTGTCCGAGAGTCACAGGAAGTTGAGGATGATATAGGCACTTGTGGAATGTTGATTGTGTCAAGGACTGGAGGTGGATATCGCCATTTCGGAAGGGGCCCAGCCAATAGCAGAGTTTGTAACAGTGGTCCTGCTTGCATCACTGCTTGGAGAAGCTTTCCTTTCTCTGGCAAAGAGTTCAACATCACCTGGGGGTCTGCCTCAGGTGGCTCTGGCAGATGAACCAGCCTAGATCCTGGATGCATTGAGCTGGGCTTTGACATGTCACATAGCTCCAAAGGACTTAAAAGGGAGGCCACTGCTGAGCCACTATGAAGGCAAGTAGTTGGTAAACTTATACTGCTGGAATGGGGTGATGACGAGCACATATGTTGTGGAGAAAAGCTGGCACCACCAACAGATACAGATTGCCATGTTGCATGCTGCTGTGATACAGATACAGTGGCAAACAGATTGTCTTGAGGATCGTGTGTTGATTGCTGATGCACAGGAGCCTGTTCCTCGGACTGAATTTTCTGACGCTTGCTCTGTTGTTGCATCTGGGGAAATGGCTGCTGCTCAGACTTGTGGTCTGCTTGCTCATCTGAGCACTGCTGCAGCAACCCATGATGCTGCTGATGCCCTACTTGATGCTGAAAATCTGACATCGCAATGACTTGCTCTATACTTTCAAGTTCACTCAGAAAGCATTGCTCATCTGGTGAGTGGATCTGAGGGAGCGTATGGAGTGAGTACTGCAGATCCAGGGATGGAAAGTCCAGATGCTGGAGCACCTGAACTGAATCATGTGAGTGTTCAACAATGTTCTGTTGTTCATGGTGTACCAGTGAAGATGCATGGGGGGATGATAGATGGGATTGATGCAACTCCAAGTGCTGGTGAAGCTCTTCCAACTGTTGTTGCTGCTGATAATGATGTGTGTCTGCAGTAGACTCCACAACACCTGCTAACCCTGTGTTTGGCAAGCTCTCACTGAGGCTAGACTCATTTAAGCTTGGCGAGTGAGAAAGACACTGTTGCAGATGGAGGCACTCTTTGCGTGCCTCATCTCTCTCATAGCGTGCAATCTGCAGAAGTTCCTCCATCTGTTGCACCCATGCTCTGTGCACTTGATCTTGCAATGTTGCTACTGTTCGGGCTGATTCCAGCTCCATTGTTGCACACATGAGCAAATGCTTCATCTCATCAACACTCTGCAAAACATGTTCACCAACCTAACCACAGATTTCAGCAGCCAAAATACTGATGCGTTAGAAGAAGAGAGGCTATCAAATCTGATTGCTGTTCCCTACAGATTCCACTCTGATGACACCAACCAAAAACTCAGAATATTAGCCTTCAGAATGCCACAAATCTCCTTCTGAATAAAGAAAGAATGCATGGCAGCAGACACCAATAGTAGCAATGATAGGTTGCAGCACATGGTTAGAACATGAAGACTGCTGTGCATAAGTTGCATCAGCTTTGGCACAAAAGGCAGCACCTAAGACATCACTTGACGAGAGAAAAAACAGTTGAAAGCAGGTTTCCTCCTCCACCAGCATCACTGCATTTTGGAGGGGAAAAAGAAGAGAAGCTAACAGACACGCATATCACGAATACTCTCTAGACAGAGCAGAAGAAACAGAAAAGTAGTTCAGAATTAAAAGTTTGCCAAGAAAGGGAAAGTCTATGTTGTACAGACCGTCACGCACACCTCCTGTAAACTTGGACACAGGGGACGAAAGAAATAAAGAAAAAAATGAAGCAGCGGCAAGAACAACGCCCCACTCAGACGTAGGTGGTTGAAAGACACAAGCATATTATGCCACACTTTTGTTTGCTGCCAAACAAAAGGTGAGCAAGAACAACGGAGGAGGAGGAGATTCAGCAACCAAGAAGAAGAAGAGCCGTTCAAAGAAATCCTCAAAAGAAAAAAACTGAAGCTACTCCACACACAACAACAAGAAACAAGAAACCGAACAGAAATGCAGCAGCAGAGGGAGAAACACAGAGTTAGAGGCTCAAGCTTAGAGGCAAACCAAACCAAATTTCGCGACAACAGCGAAAGAAAAGCAAGGAAGAAAACCCTTGGGCAAAGCAGACCAAAACAAACCGAAAAAAAAAAGAGCAGGAAGGAAAGTGAGCTCGTGATAGAGAACGGATATGCAGCAGCCAAGGAGGGAAGACAATAAGATAGTTTACATGGACAGATGAGAAGCTTGAAAGCTGTGGCGACAACGAAGAAGAAGCATGTCCAGCAGCAGCAGAAGCGTGAGAAAAAGAAGAAGAGAGCTGATGATGATGATAACGTTGCTGGTGATGGCCGCTATGATGATATTGCGAGAAAGCATCAGCAACTGCTCCAATGCCAGTACTGCTCCTCGATGCTACCACACATCCCTCCATTACTAGAGCACCAAAGCTCCGAGTTGGAGGACTCCGAGTACGTCCTCTCTGTCTTTGTTTCTTTGTTTATTTCTCTCTGTCTCTGTCTCTCCTCTTCACTTCCGAGCACTTCTCCGCAATTGCATCTTCTTGCGCGCGCGCGCGCACTTCTTCGTAGTTACGACCGAACGTGGCAACAATTGGGACGTGGGTGTGTGCGTGGTGGTCGCCACCACGTTCCTCTGCAATGATGACGACGCGGTTTTCATCCATCCATGGAGGATGGATGAAAATCGGCGGCGACGACGGAAACCCACCCCCAAGGCAGGCAGGCAGATGAAACTTTCTTGCTACCTACCTAACAATTATTAAATATGTACGGAACCTGCCTACTGGTAAATTATTATTCATTTAATTTTCGAATTTATTTTCATTCAAATTAGTGGACTGAGAATTACTTGCTTTGAAGTCTGTCTATTTATTATTATTATTAAATTTCCTCTTCCTCCTGAAGGTGTAAGCAACGTTTTTTTTGGTTTTTTTTTTTCCTGGTGAATTTTCGCTATTTGGAGATTTTTTTTTTCAAATCGCCAAAAACCGAAAAAAATTTCTAAAACATCGCCATGTTTCTACACATTGTTCAAGAAACTAGCCAGATATATAAAACGACTTTAATAAATTTCTACTTTCATAGCCGGTCTGTAGCCTAACATGGCTAAATGTCCTTGTGAATGATTGCTAATGTGGCAACATCACAAAATTAAAATAAAAAACACATGGTTGGAATATTCCTCAGGGTTATCAATTTTTGGAATATTTTGTGGAATTAGGGCTAGAGGTCCTCGTCTTTCCTTATTTGATATGCTTCTTAGGTTAGGTGGCCTTTCAGGAGATCCTTCCCTTTCCTTATTTGATATGCTTCTTAGGCTAGGTGTCCTTTCAGGAAGTCCTCGGCTTTCCTTATTTGATATGCTTCTTAGGCTAGGTGTCCTTTCGGGAAGTCCTCCGCTTTCCTTATTTGATATGCTTCTCTCAGTAAGAGGGGGTTCGGGAACTTGATGTTCCCTTTGTGATTCTCTTGGGTGATTCTTTTGTCTTCTTGGACGGGGTCCTTCGATTTTGTTCATAGTATTCCCCCCCTTCTTTTTTTTTGGGGTGCTTTGGTTTATTTGAGATTGGCAGGGTTTCATCAGTCATGAGTGTTTTCCCGAATTAAAATTATGATTCCAACATGTCCTATGTCCGGCTCGGCTTGTGTCCTTAATTCGGAACTGACATTGAACCAAAATAAATGAACTACTCAACCAGTAGCAGTAGTACTTAGAATGGTGAATTAATATTGGATTTTATTTTTGGCTGGTAGGTTATAGCCTTATAAGTTTCTTATTCCAGTGACTGGTATAGGGGGGGATGTTTTTGGAATCCTTCGTATGGTCGTCCATGGACCCTTCCAAATACAATTTCAAAAATAACTATCTCATTTTCAAGCCTAACTATTTCTCTTTTTTAAAAATAATTACTTTTTTAATAATTATTTTTCACCTTTTTTAATAACCATCTCGCTCTTTTTTCCTCTCCACCAACGTGGATATGAAAAAAAAAATTAACATATATCATTTCATGTCCATGAAATGTATATTAATTTAAATTAAATTTGACTTTGACATAAATAATGATGAATTATTGAACACGTATGAAAAAAAATTGACCGTCACCACCGATAGTGGGCACCAGCATGGAGCTCAAATTATACATTTGGGTGGAAGATTTCTTCACAAACAACCAATGGCCTCAACTTTCTAGCCTCTTGGTCGTTGTACTAATGGAGTCCACAATGACTAGGCTAGTCACTAGAGCAACTTTGTCAAACCTTCTAATCATTTAATTTTCTCTTTGGGTTTGAGGGTGGGGTTGGCCAAGTGGGTTCAAAAGATACCTAGTTTAATTCTTGCAGGCACAAGGTTTCCTAATCCTGTTTTACTTTGTGCCGTGGCCTTGGAACATTTCCCAACCTTTCCATACACACATAGGTGTAGCCTTTTATGTCTTTCTTTCTTTCTTTCTTTTTTGTGCAAAATGTTGACCTGTTGCAAAAATTTGGAATTTTTTTCACAAATTCAATGAGTTCTTTTGAGAAGAATCACCAAAATTGGAAAGAAATCTCTCTAAAATATTTTTTAAACCCCAAATTTCTATACATGGTTCAAGTAGGCTAATAAAATAAAAAAAGGATGTTCAATTTTTTTCAATTGCCAAATTTGGCTAAGTTAACTAAGGACGATCACCACCTTGGCTAAATTACAAAGTTGAAAAAAAAATGAAAAAAAAGAAAGAAAACTGCCTAGGTTTGATGGAAATTACTCATACACTTGGCAAGTAATGGTATTATATTTATGTGTGTGTGTGTTTATATATATAACAAAACAAAAAAAAGTGCACATGTTGTCAATTTCCAATAGGGTAATCATGGCCCTTCCAAAGGCCATTTGAGGGGAAGTATACGATTAATTGGGGACCCTTGTGGTTCCTTCAACCTTGCTACACAATTCTTTGTCACTGAAATGAAAAAAATTAGGTTTAGGGTTTATTCTTTGTCAATTGAGAACTCTTGGTTAAAATACAAAATCAAAAGTACCTACCCTCAACCTAGGCTATCAACATTCCAGAGTTTGTTTTTTTTTTTTTTTTTTTTTTTTTTTTTTTTTTTGTGTTTTTTTTTTTTTTTTTTTTTTTTT
>Ga0116227_10004735_pt1 | contig 29397 bp, 26 predicted proteins | sample S1TSphgellanicum_FD_89693 | JGI IMG/M metagenome (GOLD analysis project Ga0116227, IMG submission 89693) | Host-associated microbial communities from peat moss isolated from Minnesota, USA - S1T2_Fb - Sphagnum magellanicum MG | ecosystem: Host-associated > Plants > Peat moss > Unclassified... | reverse complement strand
TATTTTTTTTATTTTAATTTTTAATTTATTGTTTTAAAAAAAAATTTTTACAATATCCTTTTTTTTTTCAAACAAAAAAAAAAAAAAAAAAAACACATATTGATAATCAATAACTTAGCAATTATGAACTTCATCTTCCATGAAAGCAATTTTTATGAACCTCTAATGTGTTCTCCCATAATGGACATTTTCCAATGGGTAGGTTTAGGGTTTAGGGTTTAGGGTTTGGAAGGTGGTAAACTTGTTCTCATGCCACTCCAAGGAACTCAATAGGAATCAAGGATGAGGAAGTTGTTGGTATATTTCATAACTAGTAGAATAGAATAGTTTAGGGTTGTTTAGGGTTTAGGGTTTAAGGTGACCCACAAAAAGATGACATGTGTTGGCATCTCCAAAACACTTGCACTTTTGATATTATGCCTGAAATCCTGATGCTATAAAAAGTCACTTGCAAAAAGGGATAGGGCTAAGCTATATTGGGTACTACATTCCTATATATATTTGGCAATTAGCAATTAGGTCATCAACAAACTCCCAAGTTCCTAACCCAAATTGTGGCCCCTTTGAGCTTCTAGAGCTTTTATTTATGCCACCAAGCAGTTCCCCATTTGTTGGCTCTCACACATTAATTAGTAAGGAGAGAGAGAGAGAGGCTATGGAAACACTGTTGTAGTTTTCATGTGGTCCCACAACTTCCATTTGAGGAATGTTCATGAGGGTTTTAGGGTTTAGGGTTTAGGGTTTCACCTAGTGTGAAATCTTTTTTTTTTTTTGAAGAACCCATTACATGTTGGGGAATGCCCTTGACATATAGGTTAGTGGCATGCCCATGATTCTCTTCCCTAAAGTTAGCCTGACCTTTTTGAGAGAAAAAGAAGAAGATTATGGTAAGTCAAGGTGCTTATTAACAAGGAAGGGCATTTGATTATTATATTAAAATTATGAACAAGAGATAGGGAAATATGATTAATGATGAGCTTTAGATGAGATTTATATGCAATTCAAGGAACCCTCAAAAATGGTATAATATTCTCTTAAAATCTTTTATGCTAGTAGTTGGTTGTTTCACCCTAAAACTCATTGTGACACAAATGGTCCAAGGTATTATTTTCTACCCATTCTAAGATTTTTTTTAATTTTTTAATTTTTTACAATTGATCCAAGCTGAGTCCATGTACACTTTTTTATCTTCTAATTTCATTTCATTCAAAATAAAAATAAAAATGCAAAACATCAAAATAATAGAGGGGCAAACTTGCAACCATGTATAGATGCTATTATTTTTACTTGGGGCTACTCCATGTTGCCATTCGTTATTTTAGTGACAATCATCAACTAATGAAAAATAATTAATTTAATTTTGTGAAAATTAATTTTCATTCAACAATCATCGACTAATGAAAAACATTAATTTAATTTTGTGAAAATTAAGTTTCATTCAACAATCATCGACTAATGAAAAACATTTAATTTAATTTTGTGAAAATTAAGTTTCATTTGAATGAAAATATTTAATGACATTATTGCATGCAATTTGAATTCGATTGGATTCAAATTTGATTAAACTCAATTCAGTTCGATTCAAATTCAATTAATATTAAATTAAAATTCAATTAAACAAAAAAATAGAATGCAAATTGGTGTAGAAGGTATTGACAATTTACTCATGTGATTATGGTGTTGAATTTTATTTTTATTTTTGAAAACCACAAATCCAACAAACATCTTTTCATTCCCATTTATTTGAAAATTGATGAAATGAATTTCAATTTGGAAACTATCCAAAGGACAACTTATGAAGCTTAAAATTATGCCACTTAAAACAAGTTCCAATGAACCATTATCACATCAAATGTGGATTATTTGATTGGTTTATTATTACTATATAATATTAAAGTATAACGACTCAAAGGGGGTGCCCTAGGTTAAGGCCGAGATCAAAACATATTCAAAAAATCTCTTTGTTGATAGTATAAAATAAATTCAAAACACCCATTCCATATCGACTTTTTCTAGTACTTTACACAAGTGTCCAAGATCTTGGTATTTTTCGAGACGGAAAAGTCGATGATAACCGAAGAAGTTGCAAAGCAAGAGACCAAAAAAGTGGCAAAAATTCCCTACCCCACTCCACTCCCAAAGTAAAAAGAAAAAAAGGCAATTTTTGGCCATTGGAGTAACTCCAAATTAATTTGCACAAAAAAGGCCCCCCCAAAAAAAATTAAAAAAAAAAGAAAAAAGGCAAAAAGAAGAAATTACAAAGAAATTGCCTACTACCTTAAAATAATAACCCTAGATGAGAACTAGGGTTAGGTGAAATTTTCCATTGGATATCTTTTACACAAACTTTCATCATCAACGGCTTGGATTCAATTCTTTGGCACGTGGAGGGATTGCGATCGTGACAACACGAAATAAATACTCTCGTTTTACTTTTACTGAATCTGCTCTTCTTTTACTTTCACCCCCTTTTCTGATTCTTTTGAAAGCGCTGCCAGTTGTGACAAGGACTGTAAATGAGACACGTGTACAAACCGCCAGGTGTCTGTCTGTCTCTCTCTCTGTGGCTGAGGTTTAGGGGGAAGTCCATTCTCAGACGTTAGATCCTCCCTTGTATGAATCTTAACCGTCGGATGCACATCAATCGTTCTTTTGAAACGCTTTTTGGGTAAAAGGCCAAATCTGAGAAGCTACATCCGCCGTCTAATGAATCTAGACCGTCAGATCCCCCATCAACGCTCTAGAACGCTTTCAGGAAGTCGAAATCTGAGACGTTAGATCCTCCATCTAATGAAACTCGACCGTCGGATTTACATCAAGGCCTCTTGAACGCTTTTAGGGAATGGAAATTCGATACGTTACTTCCTCCGTCCTTAGGAAAAATCTGGACCGTCAGATGCACATCAACGCACTTGAACGCTTTTAGGGAAGTGGAATCGGAGACGTTAGATCCGGGGTCGACGGAATCTGGACCGTCAGATTCACATCCACGCTGTTGAAGGCTTTTCGGGTAGTCCAATCTGAGACGTTAGATCCTCCGTCTATGAATGTGGGCCGTCGGATGTACTTCCGCGCTCTTGAACGCTCGAGTATAATAAGCGTTTGTGTGTGAACTCTCCCCGAGAAAACACTTGCGACTTGTTGCATTGCGCGCATTTCAGAGGAAGAAGAGGAAGAAGATTTCGAGATTTTGCGACAGATTTTGGAGCAAGTAGTTTTTCCCATCTCTGCAAAAAAATCACAGAGCTTGTGAATTCTTTGATTGCAAAACCCATTCAAATTCTGCTTTTGAAGTCATACAAAAACTCGTTTTTTTTTGAGCCTTCCCCAAGTCAAGTCTCGAGTGTAAGTTTCTGGAGCTAAATTTTGGACTGGTCACCCAGTGGATTGTGTTTGATTCTGCAGTTGGTAGCTGCTCTGAGATCACAAGTTTCGGATTTGCAACTTTGTGAATTACGAGCCCTGGATTGCAAATTTGTGAAAAGGAGTTCTTTGGATGTGTGTGTGTGTGTGTGTGTGTGTGTGTGTTCCTTTCTTTCTGTAGTTCAAGATTCAGACTTTGCGGTGTTGTTGATGATGCACAGTTGGGTTTCGCAGGTTTTGGGAGCTTAGCAACCGGATTCAGCTGCTGCGCTGCGACTTGACAGTTTTTGACATCTCCGGGTTCCCAAGTATCAGCTTTGCAGCAGCCATGGCAACAGTTGAACGTCGAGCTCCAGCAGCTGCATCATCATGGGAGCCCAAAGCAGATAGGACACCGGTTACAAACGGTGCTGCAAATGGAAGTGCTGCACGAGAGCAGTACACTGATCACCCAAGTAGTACTAATGGATCAGGTAACTGGAGTTTAATTGTTGTTTTTTTTGCCGTAGAGATCTGTGTGTCATGTTGTTATGGTTTGGAATTACTTGTGCGGGGGCCGGCGTGGGATCTGACAAGAAGCTCATGATGTGCTTTGAATCTTGTGACTCTCGCTCATGCAGCTGAGCAGCCATTGTCACCAGGATCTAAAGAAGCTGGTCAGCCAATGTCACCAGGAGCTGTGAGGAACGTGAAGGCAGAGACAATTGCGGAAGCTCACAGAGAAAGAGTGGAAGCCGAAGCTCATACTTACCTCCAAGCCGAAACTCGCAAGGCTGAAGCTCGTGCTGCCACAGCACAGGTAATAGAATTTCTGCATTTAACTCCTGGAGTTCCTCCCAGCTAGTCCCTGCATCATCAGCTGCTCAACACCTTTTCTTATATGTCCTGACATCACGTGGGGACATGATCTGCAGTCCAAAGTGGAGCAAAAGAAGATGAAGGAGGAGGCCAAAGCCATAGAGAACAGGAAACGGGAAGAGGCAAAAGCTGATCAAGTGGTTCGAGCTGCCGAGGTAATTCGAAGGCTCAACAAGCTCTTGCTGCAATATGATCTGAATGCTCAAAATCTAGTCTGAGCTTTCCCAAGGATTGCAGTGGAGCTGTAGTAGTCTAGAAGTCTACCCCGGATTCATGTCCTGAACTGTGGCTGCAGGTGAAAGCTGACAAAGTGATGTCAAATGCCAAAGAGGAGGCTGTGAGAATCAAAGCTCATGCTCATGAGGAAGCAGAGAAGCATATCGCTGATGCCAGAACACAAGCTGAGAGGGTACTTTCTCTCTCTCTCTCTCTCTCTCTCTCTCTCTCTCTCTCTCTCTCTCATTGGTTCTTTTTACCTACCATCTCCAATGAAATTGGAGCTGATTTTTGGATGCTTTGGAATTTTGTGAGTGCTGGAGAAACAAAATTGGGGGAAGGAATTGATTGGCAGTTTTTTGCACATAATCTGAACATAGACATGCTGGCTATGGGACTGGAGCTTGGATTGATTGATTCGCAACTTTGCTTTGCTTTGTTTTGCTTTGCTTGTAGACAATAGCTGAGATTGAGGAGATGAAGAAGAGGGAGTTGGCAGAACTGCAAGACAAAGTGGAGCAGCTCATAGCTGCAGGAGAGTTGCCAGTTAGAGAGAAGGAGAAACGGGGTGTTGGATCCAAGCTCAAAGATACACTTGCTTGCCACCATGGCGGTGACTGAAAGTCCTTGCTCAAATCATGAACACAAAATATACCCCAGAACCCAAATTCAATAAATGATTTCCCCTCAAAACCACTCCTGGATTCTCCTCGGATAGCATGAAAAAGTCCAAGATTGATACAAAGTTTGCCCAAATCTTCTTATATTAAGCAAAAGAAGTGCAAGAATGGTGCAAAGATAAATTCTTCACTTCTATAAGCTTGAAAAGTGCAAGGTTGACACAAGAATTACCCAGTTCCACATCCATGAGCTCTCGATATAACGGGTAGTACACAATAGACAAGAATTGATTTGCTCTCCCTACTATTATACAACATGCTTCAAATCTGTGAACTAGTTATTGTAAAATAGCTTGAAATTTAAAACACAGGGCATTTTCTTATAAGTTTTCATCTTGGGTTTTTTCTTTTTTTCATTCTTCTAGATGTTGAAACATTGCATTGAGAATCAACATGTTTTGGGACCCAAATTGTGCCTCTCTCTCTATATCACATTTCAATCAAAGATGTGAATATGTAAAAAAAGTTGCTCGCTGTTCGGGCAAATAAGTAATAAATCGAGTTGGATTTCAGGAATGATCAGGATTGATTTTCAGGAAGCTTTTCTACACAATTTCACACAGATTCCTCAACACATGTACAACATATGTTGTACAGCACACTTTCCTCTTGAAAGAAAAATGCTGAATTTGCAATATATATAATAGACTTTCATATTAGTGGAAAATGAAAATTTAGTTGTTTTGTCTCTTCAACTTATTCTTCTTCATGGAATCAGAGATTTAAAATGTCAAAGTTTAATTCACCATTGCTATTTGGGTGTTTGGTTTGGATCGAATCGAGAAAGAAAAGAATTGAATTAGCAATTTCAAAAAACTTCAATTCTTTTCTCTCTTGATTCCTTTGTTACAAACACACCAAAGAGTATGTGCCAACAACTCCCTTGCAAATCCAAAACTCCTAAATTTATACAACCCACATCTGCAACAATCCAATAAGAAAATCGTGAGTAGTCCATACAACGTGGTGAGATAATTTGACAAAAGAAACTCAAATTTGGTGAATTGGAATTTGTGGAATGCCAGCCCAAAGGGTAAATGAAGGACAAGAACAATCATTAGAATCTTTCAAGAGCAAATCCACGGCTTTAAGAAACACTTATGAAAGTTTAGTATTAAAACTAAACATCAACCAAAATCTCCACAATTGGATGAAGAAAGTTTTATCTTGTATTATACCATAGAACATTTGTGAACTTTTTCAATGATCATTGAAAACCATGGTACACAATCTACATATTGTTGAAAACTCCATGAGTAAAAGAATTGTATCCACAAAGGTAATCTTTTATTTAATGCAAATGAGATACAACAACAAACATTTATATATGTATTCTATGAAGAGATATGTTTGTTGATCGTATCAATAAGTTGTTATATAACCATTGCACTCTTTCACTTATTATGTGTCTATCACCTAGAATATGACATGTTGTATATACACAACATATATTCACTTGGTGCGGATTTCACAATGATTGTTACTCAAGACATATTAAGTTTTACAATCACTTGCTTTTTACAAGTTCACATTTCATGGATAGATGTAATGTGAAATTTGATTATCGCATTAAATACATTTATTAGTACACTTCATTGATGATTTAACTATACATTATTATCCTATGTCATAAATAATGTTACACATTGGTGTTCAAACTCTTTGTGGAATGAAAATACCTCATCATTTTAGTTAGTTTGCAACATTTTTTAACAGTTAGGGCTTTGCTATTCACTTCTTTATGTCTAATTGTGTTGAGGCAAGTTTGTAGTTATACCATGTGCAAGAGGTTGGTTGTGTGCACATGTAAATGTTGAGAGTGACATAGAACTAGTGAATAAGTTGATATTTGTGGTATGTAATTGAGATATTTGTTGGTGATGGGTGAAAACATAATGTTCCACATGATATCAAGTTAAACATAAAGGGAAGGAAGAAATGAATGAATGTGCACAAATTGTTTAGGAAGGCAAGGGAACTAAAGCAAATTTGAGCTTGTGAAAGTTGTCTTTTGAGGATGTTGAATCAATTTAATGTTTTTATTTGAATGCAATGTAAACAAAGGCATGAACCTTAAGTTTTGAGCTTGTGTGAGATTTTTATCTTTTTTGAATTTTGATTTGGAGGTATGTGAACTTATCTTCTAGTTGTGGATTTTATGGATTGTTTAGATTCATGGATGCTTATGTCATGTATTGAATAAGTTGGATAGTACAATTAGAAAACAAGAATTATTGTATTTTCATCATTTTATAGAATGAAAATGTTTGAGTTTACAATCCAACACAACTCATCAATTGGATGTGTCAATCTTTTTATTTTATGATGTAAATAGTCCAAACAAATTGAGATATGTTTATGCCTTGCTTTTTGATACATGACCAAATAAATATTTACTATCACAATCTTTAGAATATTTGCAATATTTGTAACACATTTTAAATTCTAAACTTACATGTGTTACAAATAGTTGTAATCACAAAGGAAAAGGAGATTTAACCATTCAAAACAACAACTAGCGACTCTTTTTTCTACCAAATTCAAATCAAAGTTTTAATGCATAAATTGCCTTTCTCACCCATGAAACAATTTTACACTTAATTACAACCCTAGCTCTAACATAATGCAATGTCACACCAAAATAAGACATAAGTTATTGATCAATCTCAAAATCAAAATTCAAGATTGGATATAAATAAATAAAGGGAAGAAACAAATTGCAACATTCAATTACAAAGTTGTGTATTAGAAATTACAATTGTTATATCTATGTTGTCATAGCTTGTGAGACAATGTTGTGAGGATTCTTGCACGTTGTTCAAAGAATTTAGAAGTTTAAAAAAGGATGTGCATTTCAATTGTGGAAAAGAAAATTCTAAAAAAAATTTAATTTACATTTGGTGTCTTGCAAAAATCTCATACAAGGCCTATTATGCATGCATTCTATATGCCAAAGCCATGCTTGGCATCTATGGCAATTTACATCGGTGTGACAAGCTTATTTTACAAAATTTGTTGGAGACATGTCAATCATGTGGGTCATTATTGGAAATGTATTTAAGCTTGTAAAATCCTTATGAAGCATGTTGGTGAAAACTTCATTTCTTTTCTATTTATAATAAATCCACATCACATCACACCCAATGTGCAAAAGATGTAAAAGAAAAGCCCTGCTTGAACTAAACACATATAAATAGAGGAACATGGAATTTTTATATGGGCATTTTTCTTATGGTCATCTTAGACATTCCAGCATTTGATAATACTTAAACATTCCAAATGGAATCAAGTGGTTGAGCAAAATTCCATCTACTAGTCGATGCAATTACACTATAAAATAAAATAAAATACAATGTAGTTGTTATTCTTCAAATGTGAAATTTTTTATTTTTTAATTTTCATTCAAGGAATTTTTGCAAAGTAGGTCGAAAGTAGGTTAAAGAAAAGGTTGATACAAATCTTGGAACCTTCAAAAACTTTAACATATCACATTTGATGCCCTCATCTAGTTCAAAAATTCAATCTCACAAGGCATCACCTACTTTGTAATCTACTTGTCACAAGATTCTATCCTTTTACTTGTGAGGATTATTTTTTTAATATACTTTTGCATTCCTTCACCCAATTGGCATGATATGCCAAGGCTTTTTTTGGGCCAATAGAACAAAGAAAAGGAAGAGGCAAAAGATTTTAATTTCATGAATTATAATGATGTGATGGAAAAGATCAATACATATGAGGAAGGTAACAAAAAATTTGAACATTTTGGATTGTGAAACTAAGAACTCTCTTTATGTTCATCTTTGTTTTATGTAGGCGTCTATGGTTTTGTTTGTTTCATTGAATTTCAATAAAAGATGGTTCTTAACATTTAAACTGGATTGTTTTTTTCTAGAATTGTTTAATGATGATGGCGACATTGAAGATGACAATGCAAGTCAAGCTTTTGGTGACCATTCTCCCTTGTTAGTTAGTTGAAAACATGATAGATTTCCTGTTATGTATGGATTGTGAAATTCTATATTAAGGCACGGTGGTTTCATTTCATATGTAAGGTGTAAGGTTATGACCAAGGTTCTACACAATGTTTGTCATGGAACAAAGTAAGATTGCACCATTTGCTTCATATTCTTCTAAAATCAAGTAATTCAAATTTGTACATGATATATGGAAGAAGAAAACAATGATGATGAAGGCGAGGAGATGAAGGATTTTGTGCATGCATTCATTGATCATGAAGGTGCATACCATTGTTGCAAGTCTTATGGAAATTGCGATTGGACAATGATAATTGAGCAACAAAACCTATGTACTTTAGTCTTAGCACATGTGAGGTAAACAAATAATTCTAGGCACATGCTAAGGTTTGTTGATAGCATAATATCATTGAACTTTAGGATATTAACAAAGAATGGCATGTCTAAAAGGGCATTGTGAAATTGGTGGAATCACTTTTGTAATGCTTGTGTATTTTATGGTTACTTTCTACATGTAAAAACTATATCTGATAGCCATGATGCTTGAAAATATGTCTTCTTAGATCTTTATTATATAACAATGAAAATATGTAACATTAATTTTGATTATTGTAGTGGAAAACACACACTTAATTAAGTTGAGTCTTATAAAATCTCAATATGAGATCAAAACTTAGTTAATAATGTGTCAACAAAGATTCAAAGGAAAGGTGCATGTAGACAAAAAAAATATGATTTCTTTGCAAATTTCCAACATGATGTTTTCTTTTAGTTCATGGATTACTTGATGCCATTAATTATAATTAATGATAGATGTTAAATGAAAGGAATTAATAAGAGTAATGTTGAAAAAAATCAATGATGATGATAATTTCATGATAATGATTTTTAAAATATTAAAATTTTGTTTTCAAATTGAAAGCAATAATGTTGATAGTAGTTATAAATAATCAAGGTGATTGTAAACTTTGAAATGTTGAATGCATCTAATTATTCAATTTGGAGTATTGAATTGGACATGATTTTAATAAGAAAAGATTTGTAATTTTAATTGATGGTATGGAGCTTGATCTAGGTGTTGTACGTAGACCTTACCACACAAATGGCATGGAAGATAAGAAATATTGAAGCTAGGTCAAATATTGTTCTTAATCTAGGGGACGCCCAAATAAAGGTGATCTAACCACACAAAACTACAAAGGCAATGTGAAGTGCCCTTAGATATTTCAAATGTATGAACATTTAGACAAATCATCAATTGTTGCTTTCAAGAAAAAATTCCAAATTGGAAATTTGGAAATGAAAGATGATGGCATCTTTTTGGGAAATTTTTAGGAGTCATATGTTTCGATGATGAACTCACCCTTCAATTATTATGTGCCTTACCAAATTCCTACAAAAGACTTGTTCAATGGGTAATCAACCCAATTTGACATAAACCAATTATGTCATGCATTAAGAAAGGAAGAAGTTGTGTTAGTGGGTTTAAGTTTCCAAAATCAACTACAACATTCTATGAAAATTGCAAAAAGAGTTTGACAAAGAAATAATACAAAACCCAATGTGGAAAAAAAAAATCAAAGTTCAATTCAAACATTAATAAAAACAAAAATAATCAAACTAAGAAAACAAACCATGCTTTTATTGTCAAAAACCCAACCACCATGTTAAGGATTGCCAATTTTGCGTTGTGGATCAAACAAAAGGTATTTTCAAAACCCAAGTGTTATAAATGAAATTCCAAATTGTTTACAACAAATAATCAATTATCACCTAAAGTTTAATATTTGGACTTTGGAACAACAAAACATATGACACCAAAGGGAGAATGGTTCAAATCATATAATCAATTTGCAAGTCCAACAATGGTGTATGTAAGGGATGAAGAAATTGGCATTGGAAATTTTTTAATCAAATTAAAATTAGGCCTAACAATAGAAGTATAAGATGTTGGACATGTTAAACTTGTCAACAAAATTATTATTGTTGGGCAAATCAACCCAAAATGCTTTTAAGTTTGAATTTATGAAAGATGAATGTGTTTCACTAACAACAACCGGGCCAAATATTGCACATACATATTAATTGCATGAAATAATGATCCCTATACCATATTGTTAAGGGAATTATAAATGAAGACCTTATTTCAAATTTTACACAAGTAAAAGATAAAGATGGGTTTGATAAAGATACTATAAAATGTCGCCTATGATTTGGTCATGTAAACTTGCAAACATTGAAGTTAATGAAAATTAAAACAAAGGTTAATGGCATAATAATTTTATCCCCACATTCATCATTTTGTCAAAGTTGTTTGTATGGTAAACAACAAAAAACAAAGCACCTACCCATAGCAAAAGGAGGACACAAAAGGTGTTAAACTAATCCATGTGAATGTTTGTGAACCAATGGAGACTATAACCTTGTGTGGAGCCAAGGATTTTGTTACTTTCATTGATGGCTACTCCAAGTTTATTACAATATACTTATTAATGCACAAATCACAAGTTTTCAAAAAGTTCCAATCTATAAAAAACCATGGTGGAAAATGAATAGAAGTTTTTCACATGGACAACGGTGGTGAATTTATCAATAAAAAGATCAAAAAAAATTGTGAAATAAATGGAATTATAAACTAGTCTACAATGCCTTAATATATTCTAAAATGAAATGGCATTGCAAAATGGGAAAAAAAAACATCGGTCAACAGTGTTCGATTTATATTAAACCATGAAACTTATTTAATGCTTTCTAAGGTGAAGTAGTGGCTACAACTTGTTTTCTTCAAAACAAAATATTCCCCTTAGCCTTGAAAGATATTACATCATATGAAACTTGGAACAATGTTAAACCAAATGTGAGCAATTGAAAAAAATTTGGCATGTTGCCAAAATGATATCCTTCAATGTTTTATTTTCTTTTGTTGTGTCCTTGGATCTTGAAGTTCACCAAATGGATTTCAAACAAGTTTTTTCAATTGCATTTTGCAAGAAGAGATTCTCATGCAACAACCCTAAGGCTACATACAAAAAGTTTAGAAATAAAACATGTCATCTTTTGTGTATTTTATGTGGTCTAAAGCAATCCCCTCAAATACCTAATATGAATAAATGGATGCTTTACTATTAAAAATAGTTGATTCATTAAAAACCGAGTTGACATTAATATATATGTTCAATGAGCTAGTGCATTCTTTCTTTGCGTAGGTTTGTATGTTGATGACACCATTTTAATGAGTAACCCAATACTATTGGCTTCCATAAAAGAAACATTGTCCAAAAAATGTGAAATGACTGATAGTGGGGAAATTGCACTTAAAGATTTTTAAAATACACTTATCCCAAGAAAAATATCTTGCTAATATTTTTGCACAATTTAACATGGATTTATTCCATCATGTTATGGATATTAGAACATGTCATATTCTAGGTGATAAACACATAATATGTAAAAAGGTGCAATCCTTATGATTGGCTACATACATCCTTGTGGTATGTCTCTTAGTTCAATGGTAGGACCAAGAGATAGACATACCACTTCATAAGGTATAGAGAAAGTCTTTGTAATATTTTAAATTCATGCAACAAAAGGTTATTTGTGTGGATATACTTTCTTTTGCACTTGTAGTTTTCAAACATGGTATTAGAACCATAGGCATTTAGGAGATTCGTCAAAAAATAAGTGATTTTTTATTGAAGAGATCAATTTTATCAAAATGGAATATAAATGACAAATTGATAGGTTTGATGGAGTTAATTATGATCAAACATGGAACACTACCATAGAAATGCTTCTTTTAAGGGAAGATTTGTGGTGTGTTACAAGCAAAACTTCATTAAGATCAACTACACCTACTCATCAATCAACATGGGATTCAAAGGATCAAAAAACAAGGGCTACTATTTTCCTAACCATGAAAGACATTCAAAGGGTGCATGTTAAATTTATTAAAAAAAAGAAAAGAAGTTTAGGATACTTTGAAGAATTGATTCCAAGTTCAAAATGTCATGAATGTGAATTTCTCACAACAAAATTCTATACACTTAAAATGAAAAAGGGAGAAGATATAAAAAAACACATAACTAAATTTTGCAATCTACTAAACCAATTGACCATAATAGGAGCAACAATTTCAAATGGAGTTGTTGCATGTGCTTATTAAGTTCAGTGCCAAATTCATTTGCTTCACTAGTAAATTGACTTAGAAGAAGAAATGAGAAGGAAAAGTGAGAAAAATGAAAAAAAGAATGATTTTCTTGGAGCTTTCTATGGGTCTACTTCAAAATTTAGGAAATCCAATTGAAATGGAAAATATCATAAATGTGGGATATATAGACACTTTGCAAGGGAATGTACTAGACCACATCTTGCTCATGGAAATAATGTTGTGCAACAAACCAACCTAGTGCAAAATGAAATGCTTCACTTGTTTTAAATCAAGTCATCAAAATGATCTTGAAAATACTCAAGAAGAAAAGTCAAGGTGTGAAAATTATGAAACCATGAAGATGGAAATATGTTTCCATGGACCATTTGTAGAAATAATTTAATCATGTATGAAAAGTCCTACGATGTGTGAAAACCACAATTGAGGTGAAGGGGGAGAATTGCAAATATATATGGTAGTCATGTTGAGGGGGAATGTTATGGATATTACAACACGTCTTCAAATTCATTCAATAACAGGCTACTTGTGTGAATAGGTTGTCTTTTGCATATGTAGTTTCAAACATGCTTTCCAACACATTCTTAATTCAACAAAGATATAGAATCCAATACTAGTAAAGATGTACTTGTCATGGAAGATGTTATTCAAAAAAATGTCGGTAGTCTTATGCATGTTTTGGTATGCACATGGCCTAGTCTTGCTTATCATGTATATCATATTTCTCAATTTATGAGTATTCATGGGAAGGAACATTGAATGTTTAGGTGCAAGCATGCTACAGTAGACCAATCTGCGATCTTAGTTTTTTTTGAGTGAAAGTAGCCATAAAATAGATCTTAATATTAAAAACTTCGAAATTTTAGTTTAGTGATCAATATGAGGATTTTTTTGACTATAATAACATTATGTTTTATGTTCTTTATATGCAATTTATTATAAACTTGATGAAGTGCATGATGGTTTCATAATGATACTTGAAAAGATTTTGCATTTACTTTCTTACATTTATATCGAAATAAAAAATTTTAGTGTTGAGGGATACTTTTTTGACCTATGTTTGCATGCTTGCTCCTAGCCACCAAAAGCGTTATAAAGTACATCAAGGCTACCCTTACCCTTCACATAATGTATTCAAGTTTTTCAACATCCCTCATTGAATGGTGTGGTTTTGGTTGGGGTAAAAACATTGATGATCAATGATCCATACTCAGATACTTATTTCAACATGTTGGTGGTACCGTTAGCAACCAAGAAACAATCTATTGGTGCCCTTTCCAATACCCAAGTCAAGTACATGGTGCTTGCAAGTGCAAAAGAGTAAGCATTATGGGTTTACAAACTAGTGCTTGATCTTGGTTTTGCTCTCCCATTTCCTATTCAACTCAATTGCAATAATCAATCTCCTATTAAATTATCACAAAACGCAAATTTTCATGAAAGGTCCAAACATAATGCTATCTGCTATCATTTTCTTAGAGAGCAAGTCTTAGATTAAAAGACTATTATTCAATTACTCTATTGCAATACCACAGAAATGCTTGTGGATTTCCTCACCAAAGCTTTACCCTGCCCAAAACAATGAGTTTTGCGTACTTCACAATGCACTTCACATTGTTGAAGAAATTAATTTATGAAGCTCACAGCTTGGGGGCCGTGTGTCGCAAGGTGCCAGTGGAGCTTTCCCACACATTCCACTGGCACCTTCGAAAGCTCCATTGGCACCTTGCGACACAGGCTTGACAGACTTGGTGATGCTATTGAGGTAAACATTAAAGGAGACGGGTTGTTCACTGATGGTGTAGCTTTTAGCAATGCAGGTTATTGTTGATATGCTGTGGCTCTCAATATTTTTGTCCCATCGAGGCTCCTACTTGTTGATTGAAGGTTGCCTTATAGGCTGATCCTCTATGGGCTTGTCTTATTCCAGGGTCCCAGCTATTCATCTCTACTGTAATGTGTTGAATGCAGTCATTGAAGGGTAACAGTTTGATCTCACTAAATTGTAATGCAACAATGGACTGGTGTTATGGGACAGCAATTGATGGGTGTTGGTATGTGGTTGGGCAGTGGGTGAAACATCATCAAGGGGAAATGTAGTGCTAGCAAGACCTGAGGATTTCACAGCTTGGCTTTGGAATGTGGAAACTGCTGCTTGCATGATAGTGTTGTCTGGCCGTGGGGGATGAGTTCTTGTGGAGATTTTATTCCAGATGGTACCTTCTTCTTTCCTTCAAACAAGCAAAAAAAAAAAGAACAATTCATGATTTGACAACCAATTGCAAGTATGTGTCACCTCACCCTTAAGACCCCTGCCTCTTTTTCGGAGGTGGATGCTTTTGAACTCGACTTAGAGCCTCCCACCAGATGTGCACACTTGCAAGGTGGCTGTGAGCCCACCTGCAGCGACTGTCGGCTCAAGTTGTCTCTAAAACACTAATGAGATTCTTCAATTGAGAATACATTGATGGGGAAATTGCAGGGAGAACTACTTGCACATGAGGGGAAGATGGGAGGTTTCAGAGTGTGGAATCCCAGGACAGGCCAAAGTACTCATGGTGTGCAAGGTCAGTCATCTAAGCTCATAAAAACATACAAGCTACTATGTCTGAGTTTATTCCCTACCACAGATAATTCTCAGATTTTGCAATAACCCTCAACAACTTGTAGGAGACAGAAGATGCTGCCAAGTGTGCAAAGCATTCACTTTTCATGCTAACAAGAGGGGTGGCAGGCAATATTGTGAGCTTAACTCAAGCTATGGTCCTGAAGCTCCATGCCCAGGCTATGGTTTTGATATGAACTTCAAGTTTTGAAATCACAGGAGTCTGTTGTAATTGAGATGATGAAGCCCAGAGAACCGTGTCTTATTATCATTCGCAAAACTTCTACCATAGCAAGCTGATCTGCAGAATGTCATGTTGGGACTATGTTTAAGAAAATGTATGAGATTTTGCAGGTCACCCATTCCACACAGATGGCACACAAAGTCCGTAGAATGCAGAGCGTTTGCTGGTGGGTGAAGTTCCCAATCTTGTTGTCCACTTTCATCCCCTCTCATAAGTTTGCCTTTTTTCATCTTAACACTGAAGGCCTGGAACAATGGAGTTAGTCAGCTCCTGGTTCCATGAGCTGAGCTCATGCCCAAAGTTATGAACTATCTGTGCAATACTCACAGACATGTCTTGTTTACAAGCTCCCAATTTCCACGAGCTGAGCTCATGCCCAAAGCTATGAACTATCTGTGCAATACTCACAGACATGTCTTTGTTTACAAGCTCCCAATTTCCACGAGCTGAGCTCATGCCCAAAGTTATGAACTATCTGTGCAATACTCACAGACATGTCTTTGTTTACAAGCTCCCAATTTCCACAAGCTGAGCTCATGCCCAAAGTTATGAACTATCTGTGCAATACTCACTGCCATGTCTTGTTTATGAGCTCCCATTTTGGTGACCACTGGTGGAATGGAGGGGAAGAGCTAATATCATATGGGACTTGCAAACACTCTCAAGGATGGATATACATGATTTACAAACCACTTAAGATGATTTGTTTGCTAAGGTTGTGGATGCTTAGTAATGCTCAATTGCAAATTAGTGTGACACTTTTAGAAAACATTAACTTAGAAGAAATCAAGGTATTAGATCAATGCTGAATTTTATTTTTCAAACTAGACATCATATATATGGTCATAACATCTTGTTAATTATGTTAATGTAAAATGTACTCCTAGTTTTGTCAAACATACTTTGGGTGTTAGTAATATGGTATTAACCAATCAATCCTATCCTAGACCTATGCTATGAGGTTTGGGTTTTGCTTAAATCTATCTATAACCGAAGGTAATTTGTTTGTTTTGTTCGTCAAATTGAAATATCCCAAACCACAGCACCTCTCTTGGCACATTCTTTTTGCCTTTGGAAAACCCTCAATGAGTGAGTGAGTGAGTAGGGGTGTACCAAGTTGGTTTCATAATGTTTCAACCTCCAATGAAGAAGTTATTGAATATTGAATTTTTTTTTCCAATTAAAACTCATTTAAATCACAACTAAAACTGCAAGGGAATTTGGGTGCCATCTTCATATTGTTGGAAAGCCCTCGGTGAGTAGGATTTAAGGAAGGTGATTTGGGGATTTTTAGATCCAAGGTGCAAGAGATATTGAATTTTGAGTAATTTTTTCATTGAAAATTCAATTTAAATTTAAAAATGAGTGTTGTAAGGAATATTTAGTTGAATAACCAGTTCACACGCAGGCCGATGACACAGGCTACACTAGTTTAGTTGAAATTACCAACTCAAAACCAACTCACACCATAGGGCCCGGGGTGTAACATTTAGGTACAATTTTTTTGGGTGGAAGGTCTAAGGATAACCTAAGTTTTAAGGTTGGGTGCTAATTTTTGTGGTATGCAAATTATGAGCTCCCAACCAAATACAAGGACCATCTCTCAAACGTCTATGCACGTTAGAATATAGGACCCACACAAAAAAAATCATTGAAAATTTTATAACAAAAATTCCCAAACAAATTTCAAGTTAAAATAACAACATGTTGGCTTGTTTTCAATGTGCTTTATTGTAGTCAAAATGTGAAAGTACTTCCAATATTCTTATATATGTGATTCTTATAGGTGTATATGTTTACAATTTTTTTTGAAGATCCTAGACAACTATAATAAGGGAGTTTTCCTTGGCATGCTTCATGATGGCTTGGCATATTTTACACATTCACAATACTTGCAGAATCAGCTCAATATGTCCTTAGAAGATGCCCAACATGCTTTTCGCACATAGTGCTCTCATCATGCTTGACCATATTTGGTAAGATGTATTGGCATAGCCAAGCACAAGACAATGAAATTATGGTCATAATTATTTTTTTCCTTGATCTAGAATGTAGATCATACTAAACTACAAGCATCTAAAATTGTTAGAATAAGTATTGGGAGCATTGAGATTTCAATTTTTACCTATACCCATTTTTGACTTAAAGACAAGACCATTTGAAGTTTATTTATTTATTTATTTATTGGAAGTTCAACCTAAGTTGAATCTCTTTTTGGACATTTTTATCAATTGATTATGAATTTATGAATTCAATTTTGAGTAGGCTTCTTTTTTGGGCGGGTACTATCTCAAATCTTGAAGAATAATAATTTAATTTGGTCAAGCATGAACCTTAACACTAGTGTTGGTTGGTTATTGCCTTTTGACCCAGGCGACTGGCTAGGTTTGGGTATCAATAACCTACCAGCTTTGGGTATTTTTTTGAAACCCAATAGATAACCTACTTGCCTAGTATTGAATTTTTCAAATTTTAATAACCTACTTACATGTTGATGATAGAAAATAGAAAGATCAAAAATTAAAATTTTTAATAATCAGATTTTTTTATAAATTTTTTTTTAAAGCATTTGCATAACTGGCAACATAATCCTGGTAGTTCTCAACTAGGGTATTTGAGAATTGGCCTTCTGCATAATCAATAGTTATTACTCAACTGGCCAAGATTGCTTAATACTCTCAAATAAAGCTTTTAATATGATAAGCAAGGATGCTAAAACTCACTCACATGTATCCAATTTTGAATCATAAAACCAAGGTCGCATGTGCTCAAAGTGATACCCCAATTAGAGCTTTTAATATAGTCGAACAAGGATCTTAATACCAAGCCACTACCATATTACCTTAATACCAAGCCCTAAATATGTGTTTTACTTTTAAATTGACCCTAAACTATCTTTTACTTCAATCACACAAACCCCTTCTCACCCTTTACCCTTATTATTAGATGTGGTTTCGCCCATTGAAACCTTAAACCCTAAACCCTCAACTTTGCTCCTCCCACCCTCATTTTGAATAGAACACATTCATTAATTTTCTCACATACTTATTTTCTGTAGCTGTCAATAGTCATTTAGGATGCAAAATTGCCCAAAAGTAGGTTTGTGTCAAATGTTGGATTTGTGCAATAAGAGTGTTTTTTTTTGTCTTTTTTTTTTCCATCCATGAAGTTGATTTTAGGACACTAAAAGAAATGAAGTTTGACAACCACTTCACACTTTAAAAAGCTTCTATATGATTGGCTCTTAAGCAAAAATAATAATTTTTTGTTTCTTGGCCAATTTTTGCCACTTGGCAACAAAAAGAAAAATAAAAATCCAGTGCAACTCATTCAAAGGATTTTTGTGAAACAAGTGCACAAAAGTGGTCAAATTTTGAGGAATTTGTTTTGCTAGTGAAGCCACCATATATAGACAATAGGCATGATTCTTAATTCTTTTCTACTTTCCTTTTCGATATGGCCAAATTTGATTAATTCCTCTTGTGGATGATCGCCAGTATGACGACCCAAAATTGGAGGAAAAAATACAAACCCTTGCTCTCGTGATATTAGGTACCTAATTTCCAGAGAAACTTCGTAGCCTTGAAAGTTCTTCAACAACTACCTAACATTTTCCACTTGTCCACCCCTCCCACAAATAATATAAACTTTGGCATGATCCTGAACTAGCCTACACTACATGCAAGTATAAAATGTGACACTTCTATGATGAAGTGCAGATAGAAAGGTCCAAAAACTAGCCATCCATGGCGGCATGGAGGTGCTTGGCCTCTGGAGGCGTCTGGAGTCTGTATACCTAGTTTACCGGGGAAGATCAATTGGTTGTTTTGAAGTCTACCCATCTACTTGTTGGGTTTCTTCTCAGGTTTCTTCTCAAAATATGAATGCTGCTGAGTAACTGATTTAATCATGCCTCTATATCATTTTATTTTCTTAGGTTGTCACTTGCCTTTTTATATTGGGAGGTTTCATATCACTATGAAGTGTAAAAAACCAATTCATATGACTAATTTTTGAGATGAAATTTGTTTGATAAACATACAAATAATTAGCGTCAGTTCCTTTCAATCTTATTGAACTGAGATTCTTTAAAAAAATTGATTTGAAAGATTATGCAAGAATTGATTAAAACAAAACACGTCAATTTTAAAAATAAATTAAAAATCTAATATGAAATTCGTTTTTGAGATATAAATTTTTAAAATTAATTTGATGTTATTTAAAAACTTCAATAAGGCTTTTACAAAGATTTAATAACAAAAATCATAATGAAATTAATTTGTTTGTATTGTTGTTGCTTTTTTATGTTATAAAAATTTATTATTGCCCTAAGATAATAAACATGTGTGCATGATTTTAGCTTTTACAAAGCATGTATGGGGCTAACACAACTAATTCCCCACTTCAATTGTAACCATAATATATATATATATATATATATGCTAAGAAGATGTCAAAATGGTAAAGGTATTACGATAGTGTGGAATTAAGTTTAGTTCAATGTTGGGGAGGGCCATTAAAAAATGGTTTAAAACTAAGCAAGGTTTCAAGTCAAATATTTTCAATTATTACCAATGTCATACCATGTTTGAAACCCAATTCTAAATCAATCACTTTAAATCTTTTTTTTTTAATAAAAAAAGTTGATATTTTATTAGGGTATCAAAAACTACCAAGGTCAAGGTTTTAAATTTTGCATAATATTTTAGTACATTCAATAGTTGAGGGGTATAGTGATACATTTTTTTTGACCCATATATGTCATCTTGGTACAAAAAGTATCAATTTTTTTGGTTTTTGTGGATATGATTGTGAGATGCTTGGACTTGGGGATGAAGATATATCATACATTCATGAATTTATTTGACATCAAAAGGACAAAAAGTTTGGTAGATCATGCTTGAGTTTACCATCTTTGGGTTGAATCTTGCATGCATGTTCATTTTTTTCATTTTTTGGTGTATTTTTTAATTAAAAATATTTTAAATTAAAAAATAAAAATTACAGATCTAAAATAAAATAACTTTTGAAAACTGGAATGTGAAAATTGCCTTTTAAATATTGATTAGTTTGAAATGTGTGAGAATGGGCACTTTGAAACTCGGGTGAAAATATTTTTTCTAAATTTTTGAAACCTTAACTGGGTCTTCTGAAAATTATTTTTTAAAAAAATAGAAAACCAGAGCGAGTCTTGTAAACTCTTCTAAAACCCAAACTCAAAGAATCTTTTTAAAAAACCTAAAAACCACCGCCCATGAAAAAAATGGTCCCCAAAAGGATCAATAAAAGAAAATGCCTGCTTTTGATTGGTGGCCCTCGCAATTGACCTAGGTAGTAGTGGCATTTAAATGGTCTCATTTCATATTGTCTAAATTTTCATATTATTAGTCAAACAAGTCAGAAAAACCGTCTACTTTGAAATTGTGATTAAGCCATTTGAATACCATATAAATCTAATTGTTTTTTAGAAAAAAGATTTTGGGTACCTATCCTTTAGTTCCATTTGAGCCGCCTTGGTTGAACCACACCTACACTAGTGCCAACCATGGTATAATTTTATAATCCAACCGCTACCCCCTCCCGCCACACCTTCCCCAACCAACACTTCCAAATCATAAGGTTGTTTACTTTGCTTGTGATAGTGCCCCAGAAAAAAAAAAAAAGAAGGTGTTGTGCATGTTTGTCATTTTGTGATCTTTGGATCAAGCAAGCAAAAGTTGTTATTGAGTTTAGAGTGATTTTTGTTTGTTAATTTTGTTTGCAATTGAATTTCATAAGAACTTTGAAGTTAAACCCACTTCCACTAAAATAATGTTGAGCTCTATGACCTCACACAAGGTTTAATATACTAGAGATGCTAAACGTTCCCCTCCGCCCCCACAACCTTGTCTAGCACGTTACTTGACTCACAACGCTCAATCTTTCTTACGTAGAGCTATGTGTTTTTATCACATGGTTTGACTAATTTGACCCTATTTTTAAAGGTAAATATTATTATTATTATTATTATTATTTCATATAAAAAATGCTAATAATAGGTATCCTCACGCTTGGGTGTTGAATTCAAAACATGTAAATTAATAATAATCAATAATAAATAAACTAAAAAAATTTTAAAATCTTTTTGCAAAACATGCAAAATCAAGTTGCACCATTCCCATGCAAAACCACACATGGTTTGAAAATGCGCCAAACAAAGCTCGTTGGGGGTAGTTAAGATCCCCCAAGAGCCAAAAAAAATTTCATCCCCCAAGAGGTCCAATCAGACGTAGTATTACCCTATCTCCTCATTCAACATCCACCTCCTCCTTTTTCATCCACATGAACCATGTGGGAAAACAGCCGGTCTATTTTACAACAGGTGGGTTACAGCCTTGTCTATAAACGTGCGTAAATGCGAGCCAATGGCCACCTACCTACCTACATACCAACCTAGTAGTACCTACTCATAGGTGAGTCGTACTAGGTACTAGGTAGTACCTACTTCTAGGTTACACCAGCCGTACGGGAATTCTAATCAGCTTCACAGAGAGATAAGGGCAGCGAGACTTACGGTCCAAGGCACTGCCAGAAGCCGTCGATTTCCTCACATCCAATCGGAGCCGTCAGATGTGGTCAGACCAGGGTTACGACTGTGTGAAGATATTTAGATAGACTCTGACAAGAGTAGCCCATGTGCGTTTTAAATTATTTTTTCAGCCCGTAAAGATTCGGGCATGTCCCCAAAAAAAGCTAAATCAGAAACAGTAAAAGAAGGACAAGAAGAGGAAGTAAAAGGGTAATTTTTCTGTTTACCGACGATACGCCTACTTTTGATCCTATTGGTTGAGTTACTTTCTGAAATCCTTGGTCGACACTCCCAATGGTTGTTGCAGTCAATGAACCAATAGAATCACACCTTGTCAGCAAAGAGAAAATAGTAAAGTTTGTTTTACCTGCTGCCCTTTATCTCCGTTACTAGAAACACGGGTAAAAAGCAGCCTGTTCATGAAAATGGGAGAATCGCAGCCGTCGTAGCAATTTTGGAGTGATCGCAACCGTGGTTGTGGAAAGATGGGAGGTATCGGTATGGGAAAGACGGCGGTAGAGAGATTTCAACTGCAGACTGCCCGCGAGACCCGGTCTGCTCTTCTCCGCCGGCGTCTTAAGAAGGGGAGGTCTGCCGCTTCTCTTCCTCACAGCCACCATTTCTCCTCTTTCTTCTTCGTCTTCTGCTTCGCAATAGTCTGAGTTTCGGGCGACGGATTCAGTCTCTTGGATTTCTCTGTGGGTGTCTTTGTGTGTAAGTTTCTTGCTTGTGTTCTCGGGACATCTTGTGTTTTTGGGTCTAGTTCAAATTTGTTCAACAAGTTGCAAACGAGTCTTAGGGTTTTATACAGAAGTGTGCAATGGCAGTCGCGTATGCATCAGCTTATAGTGCTGTAGGGAGGCAGAGGAGGCCCGCGCCTAGGCGTGGACAGGTGAAGGCGGCTATTGCTGCCTCTTGGTTGAACGCATTGACGTCAATCGTTCATGGAGCGCGCTCTGTGGCTTTGAGCCGTTCGCATTCCAGATGGAGCTTCAGGTCGAGCTGAATCACAAACGGCAGAATTAGGATGTGATTTTTTGCCATTAGGTAGATGGCAAAGATTTCTATACATTTCTCCCGAAGCTGAACATCTCTTTGGGATACATCAGCAGCAGCTGACACGGAAGAAGAAGAAAAAAGGAGATCGAGAACTCGCTTCCTTGCTTTCAAGAACATCTCTTTCGGATACATCATCAACAGCTGATACGGAAGAAGACGAAAAAGAAGGTCGAGAACTCGCTTCCTTGCTTTCAAGAAAACGACAAGACCAGGATGCTGCAGCTCTGAAGGAAGTGGGTTTGGTTTCTGATCCATTCCCTTGGAAATTTGTGAGTGCGGAAGATGGCTGACCACGATTTGATTTCCGGCTCTCCTGAAAGATCGGAGGAGCAGCAGAGCAAGAGAAAGGTCGAAACTTGGAACATCTGTGCAACAACGATGAAGGCGAGGAATTTTTGGGTCTTCTAGTTTCACTTGAGGAATATTTTGGTGAATTGAAAAACATGAATCTTTAGTTTGTAGCTTGTATTCAACAACAAAGGATCTTCAGATGACAAAATCCGCACACTCAATTGAGTGACATGATTAGCATTTGCAATCAGTAGAGTTGTTTCATGCACAAACAAATCCAAACAGTTGGGAAATTTATGACCAAAATGGTAGAACAGGGTATTGAACCCTAATCCTGTTGTATGGTTGATCATGGCTTAACGATGATTTTGTTTCACTGAGAAAGTGTTTGTATGGAAGCATGTGTTGATTATGTCTTATGGGTTGACATCTGTAGCATTTGAACTTGGGTAGAATCTGCTCTTGGGAAATTGATCTCAAGAGAATTTTCATCACATTTCAAGAAGAAAAACATAAACTTCACAGCATTGATAAGTATTGATTCTCAAGAGAAACTTCATATCAAATTTCGACAGGAAAACATCGACTTCACAGCAATGATAGGTAATGATGTTCAAGAGAAACTTCATATCAAATTTCAAGAGGAAAACATCAACTACATAGCAGTGATAAGTATTGATTTTCAAGAGAAACTCCATCTTCAATTTCAAGAGGAAAACATCAGCTTCACAGCATTGATGAGTCTTGATTTTCAAGAGAAACTTCATCTCAGATTCCAAGAGGAAAACATCAACTTCACAGCATTGATAGGTATAAATTGCAAGAGAAACTTCATATCAAATTGCAAAGGAAAACACGAACTTTGAGACAGCATATTTCTGTATAATTTTTACACTACTAGTACAACCCTTGTCTGTGTACAGACAGGGTTAAAAAAAACACAACAATTGATGGGGTGGGGGATTGGTAGTGGGTCATACACCTGACAGGATTAAACAACCCACTAGTTCATGGGGTGGGGGATGGGTACAGTAGTGGGTAATAAGTATAAGAATACCACAGCTTGCAACCTAACACAAAAGGTTCAACTTTCTTTGTTTGTTCTGCAAGATACAGATACGAGCTTGGATCATTTCAAGCTACCAAAACATGATTCGCCAGCTCGACAGAAATTGCACACCAACATATATTTAATTCCCTTCTCTGAAAAAAAAATCTTCAAATTTCCAAGAAAAAATTGAAACTTTTCGCCACATTGGGACCCTGATTCTAGTTAGTTTTGGTGGCATTTTTAAAACTAATTTTTAAAGTATATTTAGACAGGTTCTAAATACCTGTCGTCATTTAATGCTAGATCCCTCTTGGGATGCGAGACAATCGTCAATGACGCAATATCAGAGAGTCGAAAAAAATATCACTGCTTCTGCTCATACAGTCAGAAGAAGAATCTGCATAATGTGTGCTCCATTACTCCACGCAACATGAATCCAACCTCATGCAGAAGAAGTCCAGCTAAGTGCCAACTTCCTTGTTCAGGTCCTCTGGGCGCATCCAATGAATAATGTATATGGCAATTTCCTCCTTTCAAAGTTTCAGATGAGTTCAAGGGGTTCACCTGGTTACAGGCCCCAAAAAATGGGATCTTGGATGTTGAAGAAACCCTAAACAAAAGCATCTTTTCACTCTGTAAAATCCAGTGTTGGGCCAGTACCAAACCTTTTCAGAACCAACCTGGTTGTCACCCGGTTCTCAGCCAAAAACAAAAATCAGTCAAGTATTATCTAGAGTGCCACCTGGGTTGATACCCGGATTTTTAGTATCAAAATGTAGATACCTGGTTCATTAAGTACCAGGTCTTTTTTAATTTAAATTTTTGATATTGGGTAGGTCATAGGAATAACTCCCAGTTCAGTTCTTAGGGGTTTAAAAGTCTGGGGTTATTTAACCTATAGAGTCTTAGAGTGGAGGTAGGGTTTAGGTCCAAGGAGGTGTTGCTTCTTTCATGTGGGAAACATGATTATATCATTGTTCATTGTCACATTGTCCATCGCAAGGTATGTTTCTTAGGTACATTTGTTAATGCTCATCTTGTTGTTCATTGTGTTGATGGTGCATGTTATGTTGTTATTAGTGTTCTTTGTGTTGGTGTTCCTCATGTTATTCGTGTCATCATTGTGTTGTTGCACGTGCTTATCACGTTGTTGTTGTTGTTGTTATTGTTCATCATATTCCTAGTGCTCGTGATGTTTTTGCAAGTGTTCATGGTGTTGTTAGTGTTCATCAACTTCGTTAACTTTTTTACATGTCACCACTATTGTTAATCATGTTGTTGGTGCTCATCATGTTATTCTCTCCCTTTTTGTGGTTGGTACTACCCTTGTTTTTACATTGTCTTGCAAATTGGAGCTTCATTGGAGGTAGAAGGTTGTTGGTTACTTATAGCTTCAACAAAAACTTTTACATTTTAAGTATGTTTGATTTTTAAAAAAGTTGTGTGATTTTGTTCTTTTTTTTCCCCCCCCTTATGTTGAAAAAATGTGTTGATAATATGTTTGGATTTGTTTGTGCAAGAACAATATGTAAATTGGAAAATTACTTACAACCTTGAACTTTTGTTTTGTAATATTAAAGGAAATTTTTAGGCAATTTTGCACTTGCATGTTTCCATCAACCTTGTTTATAGGATGTTCTTTGTGAAATATGAATCATACTTAATAATTTGTAAGTGCTTATGTATTTTTTCGCATTTTGCAAAATGTGAAAAAAATGTAATTGTTCAATTTTTTCAATTTTGATCTATTAATGCACCCTAAAAATGAAACCAAATTTCTAGATGAAGGATGTGATGTGTATATGAATGAAATTGAAATAAGGACAAAAGGAAAATTTGAAGGTGAGAGGTCTGAAGAAATTGCAAGTTCTTAATTTTTAAAAATGATGATAGAACTATGAAAATATTGCATGAAGAAAGGTTAAATTAAAGACCCCATGGTAGAAATTCTCCAACTTGGGCATTTCTTTGTGTCAATGATGAATCACTTATTTATGTTAAAATGCCACAAGTCATGTGTTATATTATGTGTTACAATATACCAATAGGTCATGCAATTTTGAAATAAAAAACAAGGTTGAAAAAGTGTTGTTTCATATTTCAAAAGCATGGGATAATTGTACTAAAAAGACATGTGGATGTGGACCATCGAAAAATCCTCAAAACATTTGATGAAAAGTTGAACTTAAAACATCCATTGGAAATATTATTTACAAAGAAAAGGCTTGCAATGAATGTGATTGCAATCTCCAATTTTTTTGGGGCCATAGATCCTTACAAAAAGAATAATGCAATCCAAATAAAATTGTGAAAAAATTGGGTTTGTTAGTTGTTGAAAATTATTTGCCCATTTAGTTTGTTGAAATTATTTAGTTGAACCATATAGTAATGTAGTTATGCTTTCGAATTGTTTTCCTTTCCAAAAAAACCTTTAGTCAAAAAATGTTATTAGATTTAATTGGAAAGACAAAACAAACATATGTCTTATTAGTTTCGGCAAAATGTGTTCATGCTATTACAAATTTCTACTTGTGAATCTAGAAAAGGGCACATGATGTTTTTGCATTGGTTGTAGATTTTTTGGGACAAAAATTGAATGCCAAAACACATTATTATTGACTTATTTGAAGTATTTGAAACATTAGGGCAAACATTGGCAAGAAGTTTGCAAAACCTTTTAAAGCAACATGGCTTGACCAAAAAGATCTTTGATTATGTTAAAAATGAAAGTGCAAATTTGATTACCCTGATTATTGCTTTGAAGTGAATACTAAGTTATGAAGTTTTGGATGTGATGAAAGTTTTGAAGGAACTTGCTTTGAACATCCATTCTTTAAAGCTTGTCAATATACAATTGTTGAAGAAAGAATCTTTGGGGACATGAAATATGTTTCCATTAAATCTTCTTAAGCAAATTTGCCAAAATGTTTTACATCACCTAAAAAATAAAGGAAAGGAATACAAGAATGGATGAAGGCTTGCATTACCACATGTAAACATGTAAGTCAAAACAAGGTAAAATGCAAGTTATTTGTTTTGGTTTTTCTTCCCTTTTATTGTTTTGAATATTTGTATTCCAAAATGTTGTTTTGTGATTGGGAATGTGAATTGTGCAAGTGATCATGTTTCAAGAAGCCTTTTAATTTCAAAAATTCATTGCTCTTTATTATAATAAACAAATTGGGCTTAAGGTCATTGGTCATGTTCCCCCTTCATTCACATGGCGTATATCACATATTATAATAGATATTCTATCTTTTATTGTCGTTACTTGCATTTTAACCCAATCCAATAATCATTGGTTGTTGAATGATGCTTTGAATGTAGCCATATCCACGAATTTGAAGTTAAAGAAAAAAAATTAACCATTTCCCTTTATTGGATGTTTTGATTGATGATGATGATTTTGGCTTGAATATTGAGTTGGGAACTTTTGCAACAAATATTAAAAAAGAAACCATTGGTATCATTGACTATTTCCTTTCCTTTTTAACAAGATATGATGAAAGAATAACACATGATATGTTAGTTTTGATGTTAGATCCTAAATTCAAAAGGTAAGATTAATCTTTTCTTTTATTGGTTGTGAACATGGGGTGACCATAGTTGAAGAATATGATAGAAAATCCTTATTTCCTATGCTCTTGAAGTCTTATCATCATTTGCATCCATTGTCCAAAGTTTAAGCTTTTTTGTTCACAAATTGATGAAGATAATAGCTTGAACATTTTTGAAACATGCACAACACTAATGAACTTGCAAAGGAGCTTGTTAATCAAGAATTGTGATATTTTAGAGATATGAAGTGTATGTAAAAAATATCAAATGCCTTTTGGAGTTGTGAAGGGAACATGAAATGATGTTCCCAATTGTTGGTTTTTAGCTAGATATCCATTAAGGATTGTAGCTTTTAAAATTAAGATTAAGAATTTTTCCTTTGATGAAATTTACACCAATTTTAAAAATCATATTTGTAATCAATTAACATTGAAACATTAATCTTTGTGAATAAAAATTGACCAAATGATGTAAGGGTGAATTGCAAGTTTCCTGGTAATTTAGTAAAATTAATAGATTTTGAATTAGACTCAAGCCAAAAATTAATTGAGTTTGAAGAATCGTGAGATGACTTCTGTCACAACCCCACTTTGGCCAAGTGTGGGGGTGAAGCCCAACACTTGGAAAAGTTGGAGGTTGGGAGTCTTCCGGGACTCCTGAAGGTTTAGAGCTCAACAAAAAGGCCCAAAACACCTCGCATTGGGGTGTTCTTGGTGTCATTGGAAAGGTCTTGAAACGTAGATATCGAAAATGGCCTCGTAT
>Ga0116227_10004734_pt1 | contig 29402 bp, 16 predicted proteins | sample S1TSphgellanicum_FD_89693 | JGI IMG/M metagenome (GOLD analysis project Ga0116227, IMG submission 89693) | Host-associated microbial communities from peat moss isolated from Minnesota, USA - S1T2_Fb - Sphagnum magellanicum MG | ecosystem: Host-associated > Plants > Peat moss > Unclassified... | reverse complement strand
TTTATTATATTAATTATTTTTTAAATTTTTATTAAAATAATTTATTTTTTTTAAAAAATTTTTAAATAATTTTACAATATAAAATTTTTTTTTTTTTTTTTTAAATTTGGTGGATACGCATTTTTTGGTTTTTAAACTCACACTAATCACATGATATGTACAAAGGTTAGGAATATATACCCAGCTTTTGGAATTAGATTTTCCACTAGAACACACACAACACGACAAAAGCCCTCCCTATTGTGGATGAGCTCCACAAGTAACCTCTCCATGAATAAAAGACAAAATTGTTAGTTCAAAATGAAGTGCAAAGTGCAAACAATCATTCAAGTTTTCTAATCCTAGAGACAACAATAATTTTTTAGCTCACCTTGCTAATGTTAAATTAATCCTTATCCAACTCCAATTGCTCAAAATAAATAAGTTGATTCCTCAATCAAATCATTATTATCTTCAGCCATGAAGATTCAACTTTCATAAAGTTTTTCAAATCTTTATGTCATGAACAATTCGGACGAGGATTGTCAAGCCAATTCTTCATCACATGATGATTGAATCTAAATTATCCACTTGCAACTTGCAATGTCTTAAAGTTTTCAACACATCAACAAGATTGAACACACATTCAATTTCAATTTATGACCTTGAAATTCTCAATATTTGTTTGGCAAGGAAGCTTACATTTGGGAATTGGGTTTCATAAATTTGCCACCAAGCTAAGGGATCAACACATGTAACAAGGGTTACATATAACCTCCTGAACAAGGATAGTTCCCCAACAACAAGTGCACATGATGACTTTTACATAGATGTGCCCACACCAAATATATCATCTTCTTCAATAGAGTCACCAAATCCAACAACAAATTTAACAACTTTTACTGCACATGTTTGGATAGCAAAGTTTAGTATCTCAAGGGTGAAAGCATGATAAAGTATGTTAAAAAAGTAATCACACATGTAGTCATAGTCACATTTATGGCATAAACATGAAAAACCTATTCAAAACTTCTTTAACTTTCATTATGAAGCAATGGTGCACTCCATTGAGTTTATAGTAAGCTACACATAAAATGCGAAGAATTTTCATATTAAAAAAATGGATGAAAAGCATGCTTTAAACTAGTTGGGTTTTCAAAATTTCCAACATACTTTTATATGAAAACTTTGATAAATTACGACTATGATATGAAAAAAATTAAAACACAGTGATACATATTAGTGTTCTATCCATTTGAAAGTACAAAAAATTCAGTTACAATTGTACTTTCATCATATTCTCATATATTTGAAATAGGAGCATGACACCTACTTTCCTATACTTGTATTTCTAAAAATGTACTTAAATGCATATTAAAACATGCAATTATTCAATATTATGCAATGAAGTCAAAGATCTTTTTCTTATTGATCATTAAAGTAAAAAATATTCATGAATTCAATTTATTAAGTTTTAGTTTATGGATACTTTCCACCAAAAAAAAATCCTTCATTGGCATATTTTACCATGCTTTCACCCTCAAACACAATCATTAAAAGAAGGAATACTACATTAACATCACACTTTGCAACAAGATGAATATAATCCCCACGTCCCAGATAATTTTCCACAACCTTTAAAGACTTGAACCTAGGATCAAGCATAAAGGTGAGTATATTTGTGCACTTGTTATGAGTCATAGTCTTGCAAAAATTACAAAAAAGGTTTGATGACCTTACAACTTCCACCCGCATGTTGTTTCAAAAGATGATAAGCTTAACATCAAATGCATCCAAAGCATCAATGACGTTTCTAACCTCTGCTTCCAAAGTTAATGTCAAATTGATACATGTATTAAAAGCATCAGATAATAGCTAGTGCCCTCATGACTGGTTCATCACATAGGCAATGACAACTTTGTTCAAAACAGATGTGAGTGTTTCTACAATTGCCCATACCTTAGCCTTACGAACCCTTTGTTGCAAAACAATTATCTCTTGCTACCCATAACACAGAAGAATGGCAGATTTGAATTCTAATGTCTCTTCAAACATGATTACCTTACTAGCAAATTTTCTCTTCACTGGGGTCTTCAATTTCTTAGGCTTCAACCCCTTCTCAACACATGTCCTTTCCCATTCATGCCTTCCTTTTCCCAACTTCTTTGTCCATGTGATTGTCTTTTGTAAAATGCCTTGGGCAACCTTCACATTGACCCGTTTCAGACAGGTGTAGTCACCTTTTCATCATTAGTAGCACATTAACATGTTTTAGACATAATGTGACCAAAACACATACTTTCATAAACTTGTTGAAGTTTCAAAGGGTGACAATTGACTATGGAGCATAATGTTGTCACCATCAATATGAAGTTGTTGCTTTCATCTTTCACAAAGGTAATCATACGATGCATTAAATCATATTTTTTATGTAATGAACACAACTAATTAGCCATGGAAAGCCTTGTGGTCTCATGAACCTCAAATAAACTAATGGTAACATGTTGGGGCATCTAAGATTCATTCAAGTAATTGATTACCAAGACAAAGGTGTCCACACCGCCTTTGGACATCAAGAGATCAAAACTAGTTGATAGTGTTATTGCATCAACAAGCCTTGGCATCACATGTAATTGCATGGTTTTTATGACCATTGCATGCAAGATTTCTTCTACAAAAATAATACGAAAAGGAAAAACAACACATGGGCAAAAGCGTAAAACCAACCTCCTTAATCAAATATGGTCACAAGTGGAAAGTGGCTTGTACCCCTTGCAAATATACAAGACCAAGTCTTCAAAAAATTGATGTTGTGCCTCATTAGACTTCTTGTAAAGATTTGTAACACTAAAATATGATGTGATTACACACCCAAATGGCTTAAACCATTTATTCCCAAGTTTTTGACTATGATTTGTAGCAATAGCAACAAGTTCCTTAACAATGGCCAACTTTTTGTAAACAACCAACTTTGGATACATGGGTTTTCATGAGAGTGATCCCATTAATCTTACCATATTTGATAAGGCCTTTTTGTAGAAAAGAATGTTCACATAAATCAAGAGTGCCAAATTATTCTATTCTATAAATAATGCACTACAACATCTATAGCTTCTTAAGATCCATAGGTAAGTAGCCATTTATAGTAAAACAATCGTAACAAATTGAGGTTTGATTGTGTGGTTTCCAAGCTATACCTTATGCTTGTATAATTGCAAGTTGTTGCATCTTAACCTTAGCAACATTTGAAGCAACAACAACATAATTTTAAGTAGCAACAATAGCAACAAGAATTTGAGGCAACGACAATAGAATCAGCACCAATAGAGCATATGCACACTTTCAACATGTGGATATGTTCTGAACATTTGAAGGATTAGGATTTTATGAAGGTGATTTTATAATTTTTAGACTTAATGTGCAAGAAATATTGAAATTTGAGTAATCTTTAATAAATAAATAAAAATCAAATTCAATCAGTTGGCTAATGAGTTCACACTTGGACCAATGGACATGCCACATTAGTCTATCTATCAAGGAAGGTAATTTATTTGTTGGCCTTGCTGACAAAGATAGGGATATAATGTTGAAATTCATCATAGGGTGCATTAGTTTCAAAGGACTTTAACCTCTACTTTGTAGGTTGTTTTTTCTTTAGAAGAGCATGACTTTCATGAATCCAAAATAAACTTGCAACTTTTGTCCATCAACATAAAAATCTTTGGAATAAGCTTTTAAAAAATAAATATGTGACTTTCAATATATATACGTCTTTGAATTAAATTAAAATTTTCATGACAAGGCCATTGTGTGACACATGCCTTGTTTTGTTTGTCATGTTAAAATTTCCCCAACCACAATGTTTCTTGTCATGCACTCGATATCGTTGAAAAACTATTGATGAGTAAGGGTGCACTAAGGTGAGGTGGTTTCCTAATTTTTAGACTTATAGTGTGGGAGTTATTCAACATTGGATTCTTTCAAAAATAAATTGAAAAATTCAAAATTAATTGTTTATAGAAAAATTGACACTTGTGTTTTATACGATTGAAAAGCCTTTGATGAATGGGTTTCTTGGAAATAATTTCGTATTTTTAGACATATGGTGCAAGATAATAGGTTGCACAACCCAAGTAAATAACATATATATTTTTAAATGGCTATAATAAGTGAAAACAATGGAGAATGCATATTGCCTATCTATTTCATAAGTAGTTATACAAAATAGTCTTTTAACCTTGTCATAAGTGTTTGATGCAAATTCTAGTTAAATTTTATCCTCTTTTTATTTTTTCACTAAATCAAAGGTAGAAAATTGTCAAATTCAAAAAGAATGTTGAATTGAATTGATTTTTTTTTTTCCATAATATAAGGGTAGGGCCACAGTTAGAAGTGGGATTCTTCTTAGGCTCACCCTAAAATTATGTTAGGACTAATTTAACAACCATCATCAAGGTGGTTTTTTTGGCTTTCCATGTGCACTTGTGATTTGATGTGCAATATATCTATGGTAAATTGATGCCACAAACTTGTGACCACCCTTCACATTCCATCTTATGTAACATTCATAAATTGTCATTTGATGTGGCCTTCTTCTCATGACCATTATCACCCATTCAAGAAAGCATATCTTATGTGGAAACACAAAAAATTTACATGTGCTTTTATAATATCTTGCATTTTGTTTTATTTTTTATTTTGATTTGGTTATCATATTACCATCAAATGTTTTTATATTGATATTTTCCTTTTACATTTTGCAATATCCTTCAATCTTGTGCTTTTCACATGATTATTTCTTGTTCCATTGTTAAGTGTTTTTGTGTTGTCATTCATGTGTACGCTTTCACTCAATTTATGTATTTTTTGTGTTTCATGGTTTGCATTATTTGTTTTAATAACTTTTTTGGAGTTTTTATTTATGTCAATTCATGATTATGTTTGCACTTATGTCTTACATCTTGTTGTTGTGCTACATGTTTTATGTTGTTGTGTAATTTGTGCTATGTGTGTTACTTGTAGGTTTGATGACACACCCTCAAAGGCTTGGCCCAAGGTATTAGGGTAATTAACTAATATAATGCATTGCAAAAGACCTAAAGACTTGAACACAATTTGTAGCTCCATGTACTGAAACACAAAGGTTATGCGGAACCTCTAAGATGGGACTATGACAATATTTTAATTACTTGAGTTTTGAGTCATATCAAATTTTGCACAAACCAAAAAGATAGGTTAGTTAACATAATTTGGAGTCAAAAAACATGGTGCACAAATGAGTTATGGCCTACTTCATACTCATAAGAGTCATGCACCATATTGACCTAGATTTGGGAGTCACCACTTTCTTCTTTATAATCAACTTTCCATGAAGGCTTATACATCAAAATGATACTTTTCTTGAGACTCCCAATGAATCCTTCCAATTTTTGAGTCCATAACTTTTCAAATTTTTCCTCCAAATCAAAATATTTCAAGAATAAAGTTGTAACCCTTGAAAAAATATTTTCAATAATGTATTAAGCCCCAAAATTGGAATTCATTTGACCTCTTTGTGTTGAAAAATTAAATGATCAAAAATCATTTTCATAACTTGATTCCCAACCCTTCAAATGGTCACACCTTATGTTACATGTCTTTTTTCAAGAATGCAACCCCACTTTAGTATAATGTTTTTCAATACCTTACAATGGTCTAAAATACCCCAACTTGGACCAAAGTTAATCCCCAAACCTCGACATGAATGTTTGAAACAACTTGAAACTTACAATTTTAAAAGTAAGAGTTGAACTTGAAAGTTCCTTCATTATGAAAAAATGGGGTAATTTGCAACTAACCTTGCAACTCATGGCAACTCAATGTATTTCTATGAGCATGTGTGTTATTGGATAAGTTGCATGAGTTCCAACAAATGCAATTCATTGTATGTGAAACCGTATACATATGCAACTTAATTACAATTATGTAGGAACAACTATTATGCAATTCTAATGCAACTACAATGGTAATATGATGATGTTATTTTTCGTCAATCCATCAAAATTTGACACGTGGCATTATGGGGATATTTTGATTTTTTTTAACAATATTAATTTCCACCATCCATTATAATTGTTCATTTTATATGGTCTTAAATTATGACACATGGCATAGTTGAAAATTGCCATATGGCTTATTAATTGAATTTTGAAAAAAATCTATTTAAGTAACTAGGTAGGTTGATACATAAACATAGGTTGATAGGTTGGTAGGTCCTACCTACTTAGCTAGGTATGTAGGACCTATCTACATGACATATTTACTTACTTACTTAGGAAGGCAAATAAATAGGAAAAAAGGTAAGCTAAAAAGTAGCCATGTAAATATTTTTATATTATGTTTTGTTTTTAGAACTTTTTTTTTTGAATTCATCCCAAATTGACACATGTATTTTAATATGAGCATGCAAGAAAGGACACACTCTTTCTATAGTTTGTGATATGAGATTCAAGGACAAAACATATGGATTATATCTTTTAGTTGCCCATTAGTTGCAAATTGGGTTGTAATTAGAAAAAACATTCTCACATTCTTTGTGTTTGTTTTTAATTTTGTAAATTGTAAAACTTAGTAGGTAATTATCTAATAATTATATATGTGGATTAATTATCAATAATTAATTATTTGAATTAAATAACTAAATAATGATCTGAATTCAAATAATTAGTAATTTAATATTTGAATTTGAAATTTTCAATTATTTATCTAAATTAAATAATAAAATTAATATTTAAATTAAACTAATAATTTAGATTAGTAGTTAATTATTTTTCTTGATTAATTAGTTCATAATAATTAATTAATATTTCATATTAATTAATATTTAATAGTGAATAAATTATTTAATAATTATAATTATTATTATTAAAGAATAAATATTAAATATGAATTTGGGTAGAAGACGGAGTTGTCAAATAATTAATTATTTGAATTAATTTATCTAATTCATCTAATTTGTTTGATTCCCACACATCTACTTCATACAAAAATGTGTTTACATTCTTTTCCATTCATTCTAGATCTCAATCCCTTATTTGGCCCAATTTTGAATGAAGCATCATGCGTTCCTTCATCATGGAAAAGACAATTTTCCACTCAAGTTGTTATGCACCCAAGTTAGGATCATGACATTTGAACTCACTATGGATAATTAGAATTGAGTAGTTTTACTGAAGACAATTGTCCTCTTCAAACCCACCATTTATCCTTTCTAACCACATTATTGACTATACAAGTTTATATATTAATGTTTAGAATGTTCTTTTGCACAATTAGCGATTGTCATGCAATTTATTGCATTAGGATTTGATATCAATTATCAAGTTAAGCCATGAAGCACAACATGGTTTTCTATGTTTCTATTGATAGAAGAATCAAAGGGAAATGTTGTGCAAAATAGACCTTATATCACATGGATTCCAAATGTTTTCACATGTTATTTTCTTCACAACTTCATTCTTGGTGGAAAAGAGGTAGATATTTAGATCCTAGATTGCATGTTTTAGAATTGGGGGCAACACAAGGCATCAAAGGAATGTATGGACTCCATCCATTAAAAGGTAAATGTGGGATAAATGGCCAAGAACATTCAAGTCAAGAAGATTGACAACAATTGGAAATTTACCTTGCAATTCAATTGGTCTAATATTTGTATTGAATTTTTGTAGCTATTATCTATTACCATCATTTAATTGTCATCAATTTGATTCCAAAGTATTATCTCCAAGTGGAATGGTAAGGCACTTTATAATTAAAAAATTCACAAAATTTTGGTGTTGTTATAAGAACTATTATCATGAAAGGAAAATCTTATTGTTTGATTTCAACAATGTGATGTTGTTGTGTTTATTACTATGAACTCAATTTGGAAATGAGATGTCATTGCTATGATTTTTATTACTTCATGCATGCAAGAAGATTTTTGGTGAAATTTTCTTATTGTGATTGTTGTCAAATCATTGTTGTTGCAAATTGGCAAAATAGATTTTAGACCGGATGTTGTTGCAATTGTTGTAAAATTTGCAAGAGAGGTCAATTATTAAACGCAATGTTATGCAAGTATAATATGTACCAAGTAATAGCCTAAATTTATCAAAGTTTCTTTTGTATGGAAGTTAATATGAGCTTTAAATAAAAAATCCATGTTTTAAAAAGATTCAATGGTAGTTACATTAGTTTCTATCATTGAACTATTTTTCCATGGCATGTAGTAATTCATGTGAAACGAATGCTAGTGGCCACTTGAAATTTCATGAGTGGAAACATGGTTAAACTTATTGTTTCTAGCATTCACTTAACTGCATTTTATCTTTAAGTGCGGTTAACACTTAATTCTAATGTAGGGGCTAGTCTAATTTTCAACACACACAAATACATATCTTTTGGTGCCATGAGGTTTAGAAATAAAGTAGTGCGGCCTTCCAATATTTAAATTTTCCAAAGGTATTATCATCGTTTTTTCTATTGATTTTTTGGAGGTATTTGTTCAAGTTGTTGAAACACAAAACAAAACTTGCAAAACTTCCAATATTGAAATCTTCAAATGTTCAAAGGTGTTATCATCTTGTTACTTCATTTTAAAACATTCATATTTATTTTTGTGTTAAAATATTTTAAAGTAAATGATAAATTTTGCCTTTCATTTATGGAGGTGTTTAAGAAGATAAAAAAAATGGCCTAGGTTGGCATCTTTGTCAAAAAAAATTTATCTCCATTAATAGATGACATGTGTGCATAGTTTAGATTAAATTTAAGTTTATTGTGTTGAAGTTCATCATAATTCTTGCATTATGTTAGTTTTCGAGCCCTATGACAATATGATCAAATGCTAGGATAAAAAGTCTTGTGGTAAATTGAAGGTTTCTATATCAATGGATGTAGTTGTTTCCATGGATATGATATTGTTATTGTATGTTATTGAAAAATCAATATCTTTGTTGATCTTTTGCATATCCATAGAACAATCCTATTCCCATATTATCAAAGTGTTTTTTCAACACACACCCTCATCCTAAGGAACAAAAATTAACATATTGGACAAACTTGGTGCTATGTGTTTCAAATTTAGAGGTCTCATGAACAAATTTATTTGGTCAATGATTCCATCTTCATCATTGGTTGAATGATTATACCCAAGTTGGACTCAATACCTCTTTTTGGGCCACTCTTTTAAGTAAAGACTATGAATTCACTTGGGTCTACATCATCTTGGTGCTAAAAATAGTTGGACATGATGGTGAAAAAGATATTATTTTCAAACATATCTATGAAATATATTAATCAACTACGAGACTTAATTGAAAGGCTTGAACTTCAAACTTTAGAATTGTGTACAAAAGCAAGTAAATGATTTATTAAAAATTAATTTATTTGAAAATATCATCTAATTAATGTACACATTAATTGAATATTCTTTGGTTTAGTCACAATTTTGTGTTATGTTATTTGTAATGTAGTTTAATGTGTAATTATAATTATAAATAAATAAAACTAATGGACATAATATGGCATGGCCCTTGTGTATTTTACATTTTATTAGGTATCATTACAACAAAATATGGTTTTTCCTACAATAATAGGCTCATGTTGTAGTGATGTAAATTATGTAATTTCATCCATTTCAATATTAAACATATGTGATGCATGTTGTAGTTTGGTGTTAATAAAAACATTCATAGATGAGACATTGCATCCATAAAAACTCCATTTATATTCTCTAATGCTTGCCCAATTATCACATTTTAACATGGTCTAAATCGACTATGTTCCAATGCCTTTATATTTGTTTTTAAAAAATTAGAACATCTTTCATAATTCGTCAAATAAGAAGGTAATTGCATTTCTTGACCTAGATTTAGGATTTTCCATGCTAGCCTTATATTTTAATATTCTTGTTTTTATTTTACTAGAATGATCCATTACACTTGTTAGATTTTGATCATGTATTTATGCATATAATATGGTATAAGGAGATTGCTATTTACTTTAACTATTTTAATTATTGCCTCCCAACAAGTTTAACAAAAGTGAATTGGTTGTTTGCACTATTTGACATTTTAAAAAATGATGTTTGGTTTCCTATTTAATCATTCAAAAAAGTTTTTTTTTGTTAACAATACATTGTGCTTTTCCAATATATGTTTTATTATCCCACATCTTTCAAATACCTAAAAATGTTCTGATTTTTGAACTTTTGAAATGTTTATTACTTGAACATGCCATGCATATTTGGTCATAGGCTTTTCACTTTTGATCACCACAAAACATTGTAAATAGTAAGCCCTTTGCTTCACAATCAATCTTCAATATCAATTGACATCTTGTAAGGTGCCTTGTTAAATTTTTGGTTAATTTGTGAAGCATTATAAACTATAAAAACCCTAATGATATTTAATGGTATTGGTAAGTAATTATTGGATTCAATTGTATTGGATGTGTTCCTTGACTTCTCACAACTAGGACAAAATGGCAAGAGCCCTTGGATGACCTTAATGAGGTGACACACTTCACAGACACCTTACTTGCATGAATTATAAACAAAGAGGATGTTTAATGTAGATTTAATGCAATTAGAGTTCAAATTATGTTTAGGACACACACCAAATTTCACATGACTTCACCATGGCATACATTCCTAAAGGAAACATGGTATTCTTTTTATATTATGTTGTAGGTCTTGATGAGGAATACCTTGAAATGATGAATTTCAAAAATTTCAAAATCCTTGCCTTGAAATTAAAACATGCCCCTAAAGTTTGGGGTTGATAACTCTTTAAAAAATACATGAAAGGGACATTAAAGATCACTTTCTTTTATCCCTTGTCAAAATCTCATGACAAGTTCCACGATTTGCCCCACCAAACCATGTTCCAAATGGTTGGGAGTGATTTTGCGCTTCTTGTCTTGACCATTAAATAGTCATATCCATCAAGAAACTCCTTTATATTTTGGGCATGCAAGATCACCATCTTGTAACCTTCACTGAGGTATTTTTAATGAAGTTAAAGATTATTCAACACATACATTTGGGTCTTTCAAACATCACATTGTTGATTTTGGGATTCTTCAAAAGTTCTAATACAATTAAGGATTTAAAAATATATATATATTTTGACTCTTGCACACTTTTCACTTGGTTTAAAAGTATATTTTTCTTTGATTCATGCAAAGTCTTGGTTTTGTTCTAGCTTGTTTGTTTTTGCGAACGTAAGGCTAGGGTCATCACACACATATTTTTAACTTGATTTTACATCATAATTGAACGCCCAACAATTAATATCAAATATCCTAAATTAACTAATAATAATGTAAGTAAAAAGATAAACACATGCAAGATGGGTCCACAAAGGTGGAATTTGGGAGGTTGTTTGACCCACAACAACCATTCAATTAAAAATAGAAAAATGTTACACCTTTTGAAAAATAGATGTTCATCATTTTTAAAAAATGTAAATGATTTAAAAATGGGGGTCTTTTGAATCTTGTGGTGTTGTCCTAAATTCATAATTTTAGGACCTAGGAGCATCAAGGTAAAAGTGTTTTTTCCAAGGATTGCATGTGACATGTGGCATTAATGTGTTGGTATATTATCCCAAATTTTGCACTTTTCATGCCTAGTTTACAATTGTTAAACATTTTTTAACTACACCTTGGCCATACCTCGTGTATATTATGCATCCATCCCCTTTATTGCATAGAAATGAATAACTTTTTGTTAAAGATGCACTTTCAAAATTCATGATTTTTAAAAATAAAAGCACATTTGGACCAAAGGTGTTCAAATGTGTGGTAAAATAAATTTCACCAATTTCAACTCCTTTTTCTTTTTTAATAATCAATAGTAAGATCTTCTCCAATTGTGAAAAGGAATGGTGCACATTTGATAAAGAAAATAAAATGTTAAAAAAATAAAAACCGTCCATGTCATAGTTTTGATTGTGTTAGCACTTTTGAAACATCATCAATTTGCATCAAATTTTGAGCATTGAAACTTTGTAAGTAATGGAGTTTTTTTATAAAAAAATTGACAATCCAAATTATTGTGTTCTTCTTGTGATTTTTCAAAAATAAATAATTATAGCTTTAAGGAGTGTTCAACTCCTTAGGTGGTTCCTAAAACTTTGAATGCACCCCAAAATCATCAACTTGTTTATGGAATAAAACATAATTTTTTTGAGAAGTTGAATCCAATGGTGTCAATCTTGGTAATTATTTTATTTTACCTCCATGAATCACAACCTTTGAAATAAAAATTTCTTGCATATGGATGGAACAAGGAAGAATATCTAATCATGATTTGGAATCAATAATTATGAAATCTACAAGGCATGAATGGTGAACCCCATCCTTAACAAGATAATGTCAATGTGAAGATTAATGGATTGTAATGTTGATGATGAATAAACAAATTTTTGGTGAACTAGGTGAAAGTAAATTTCAGAATCAAAAGGAAATAAATGCATTATACATAATCATCATGTGTCCATGCATTCTAATAACTATCATGGATGTATTAAAACAAATGAATATTCATTGGATCAATGGGTTCATTGTAAACACAATGAAGAAGGCCAAGTACCAATGGATTCATTGAATAGGTGATGGAACAAAAGTAGATTATGAAACATTGGGATAGCAACTCTAAAAGTTAACCAATCATTTACACCTAACACAATTGAGAAAGGATGTAAATTAAATCAACAATAATGATTAATTAGAATGAATGTGAATTGGGGGTTGACATGAGATCATGTGATAATTTTTCTAATTAATGTTGAAAGAGCCTAGAAGGCTAATGTTTGTAATATTGTTGATATCTATGCCAACACATTGAAAGGGAAAAATGCATTATTTAAAAAAAAAACTTTGAGGTAAGAGATGAGATTACAATTAGCCAATACCCTAAACAAATAACTAATAATAATAATAATATGAATGAAATACATGTCATGTGAACATGTGAAGACAAATGTTTGCTAATGTCCAAAAATCATTTGTCCAACACATGGTAGTGATGTTAGAGTGCAAATTCTTTAAGGTGTACCAAAATCTTGTCACAACGTCACCCTTTTCTGTTTTTTTTACCATGTAAAAATACATTTCTAGATTATGATGGAATCTAGAATTGTAATAGTTTAAAATATAATCCTTCTGAAATTTTTGACAACTTTTGATTCATTATTTTTTATGGGGATCAAAATATAGGGTAAAAAAGGACTATAATAAGGACTAAGCCCTTTTCATCCTGTGTGGTTCACCTTAAAGGATTTTCACTTATTATAAATATGATAACTATCAAAATGATTTTCAATGTGCAAGAGAGCAATGACAAGTTACAACCAAATAAACCAAAACCTAACTCCAACTACACATTAAAAAGAGCTCAAATAAAGACCAAAAGTCAATCAAAGAAATATCCAAACACAATTTTACCATATTTTATGGGTCATTTTGAGATTCCATTGTCGATTGTTTAATATAACTTTAGAAAATCAATTTGATATCCCCATTATTTAATTATTTTCAAATTTGACCATAAATGTAAAATCATATTGTGTATTTGAATAGTGATGAAAATTACCATCCATTTTCAATCATTTTTCATCAACATGCCTTCACTTCATCACTTGACATCCATAGTTTCTTGTGCATTTTTAAAAATAACAATAGTAGGACAAGTTCATTTTTTAGTAGTGCCTCAAATTGGTGTTACCATTTCTTAGTATTTTTTTTTTACTATGCATAACTTTTGATACTTTCCATGGATAATAAGTTTAAAAGATTGGTGCATGGAAGATATTATTGTAAGTTGGAGCATTCTTGATAGGTATTTTTATGGAACATAACTTTGTAAGATGAATAATGTGCTTTGAAGAACATACTATAATTTGAGCATGTGAGTGGAGTTTGCACAACTATTAGTTTGAATAATAGAGGTGAAAGCATGATTGAGTGCACCAAAGTACTATCCCAAATGATATTTTTCCATATTTTTTGAACAAAGTAATCCACACCAAAATGATATAAGAATCTAATGGAATTTGAATGACAAAATAACAATTTACATGAAATCAACCTTTTAATTTTAAAATTGTTTTAGATTTGGATATTATCAAATTGTACTTTGGCCATAACACCAAATGTCTTGACAAACAATTTAATGCAACACATCGTATTAGTACCACCAGACTTTGATTTTTTGAAAAAAATGAAAAATTCCACCATTTAAGACATCCATATGTATCCAAGTACATAAAAGTTGGGGTTTTGCAACTCATAGTAATTTGCGATAATTCATTTTAAAAAAAACATCCATTGAAAGGAATACATAAAAATTTGATATTTTGAATTCAATTTTTAAAGATGAAATGTTCCTACAACTATCCTTCAGGGAAGTGTGTTATGAGATTTTTGAAAAATTTAAAATCATTATTTGAAATGAATATTTTCAATTCAAAAATGTAAGGGGTTATTTTTTTCAAAAAATTCATTTGTCTTAACACTTACACCAAATTAGTTCAAAATTTGACATGCCTTAGGTCATGATCTTAAGAAATCATGTAAAAATTAAAGATTTGGATTCATTGAAATGGACAATTTAATAACTTGAATTTTTTTTGAATAAACTTGGTTGAAAGCTCCAAATTGAGTACTCATTTAAGTAAATAAATGCAAATTTCATTGGAAATTCATATCAATATGGTATTAAATAAGGTTAAACCTTAGCACATGCTTTTAACATCCTAATCATTCAATTTGAAGACAAAGTCACATTGGTGCTAGCTCCTTTAAGTACAAATATGTCCAAAAATTGTACACTCAATCATGATTTCACCCATAGAGGAAAATGTCATGTAATGTTTGTGAAAGATTCTTATGAATTTAAAATTACAAGTTAGTTTAAATTAATGAATGGTAAACATTACTTTTAGTTAAAAACATGTGGGTATTAAACAAAAATGATAGAAAATATCAACATCCTTGCTTTAAGCCCAACACAAAAGATGCAACATGAAGTTGATTTGCTAAATAAAGCAACCCAAGAAAAAGATACACATTGCATAATGGAGAAGTGTCTAGTTGGTTAACCCAAGAAATTCAAAATAACATTGTAAGTAGAGTATGAATTTAACAAGAGTCAAATGAAGGACAATCAAAAACTAATTTATAAATGCACAAGTGTGGGACATATGTCAACTAGTTTCAATAGGGCTTGTGCCCACCCATTTTGGAAGCAATCAATAAAATATTGTGGTAACAATATTGATGCCTACATTTCTTGTAAATTGCTTGTAAAAAACATTAGGACATGTCCTAGTGCTTAAGAAAAACTTGGAAGAAGAAACATTCATGAATGGTTTATATAAATATTGGAAATAAATGCCAAGTTTGTCAATGTAATTAAATTAGGCAAATAAACTTTCAAAATAGAAAGCAAAATTTGTCAATTCTTGATATTGCCTTGTGCTAAGAGATTCTATGGTAGTCACATTGTGAAAAATGATAGAGGTGGGTTAGCCCCTAACAACCTCCATTATCCAACCATACTCCATGAAATTATGGAGTCTATTGCTTTTGATGTGTTTTGCAACAACAAACTTGGTGGGTTTAAGGTTACTGAAAAGTGGGTCATTTGTCAAATTCATGAAGCATTATAAGAATTAAACTTTTAAAATTAATATTATAGGCACTAACAAACTTCCATCAAATTCAAAGAAACAACATAGGTTCATGGTTTATTGTGTTGCCTATGTAACACATTTCTTGTAAATAATGATCAAATGAACATATATTTGGTACCTACAACAAGAGAGTGTAGATGGGAAAATAAAGACTCCAAATGAATTCATGTACTTGGCATGTAGGACAAAAGGGGAGTGCCTATGGCAATATTTTCATTTGTAACACAAGTACATTATCAAGCCACTATATATTATATTTAGAAGCATTACAATAAGAACATCGCCACCAAACAAAAAAATAAATCTATATTTACATAATAGATAAGTGGGATTTCATCTAGTGATAATCAATGATCAAATTTTGAAACTAGTTGTGGAATATGTTATGGTTCCCTACCACCAAGGTAAGATCAAACTACTTGGTTTGTAAACACATCATAAAATGGTCTAATTGTTTATATATTTTTGGAGTGTACACAAAAATAAATTTTTAAAAAATTGGACAAAAGATAAACATTCAAATATCTTGGTAGTTTTTGTGTTAACAAACTATAACAATGTTTTACAACTAGGAGATGTTATATTACATTGCCCACTCAAGCATGTGTTCAAAATGGAATTCAATAATTGGACAATAGGGTCATCAAGGAAAAAATTGAACTTGGAAAAAATCCAACAATTGACTTCAAAATAAGTAATTTGAAACCATACATTTAACAGTGGTTACATAATGTTGCACATAATGAAGACATAAAAAAAAATCATTTTGAAAGGGTGGGAAAAAAAAGATGTATTAAAGTTTGGAACAACGCAATCATGGAGGCAATTAAAATAAACTATCAAGGCAAAAACACACTAGGGTGTCACAATTTTGGCAGATTAGAGTCCTTTTTCAAAGTCCTTTTCTAGTGTAATTGAAAATTGGCTTAAAATATGAATATTTAGATGATATTAAAAGTAATAGTTTTTTCCATTTTCAATTTCAAATCATGATGTTATAAGACATATAAAAAATATCACAAAATATTTTTTTTAGATAATAAATTTTAAATGCTTAAAAAGGTTTTTTCTAATTATTACAGTTTTTACAATTAAAAAAATTCTATAACATAATAAATTAAAATCACATTCCATTCATTCAATGGATCTTTAGTTTTTTCAACATAATTTATTCAATATCCCAAAGTTTCAAACACATAAGATTGACACATTGTAAGATAAAAATCCATATCCATAAGTTTTGTAGGTATGACAAAAAGTGTGGGAAAATTTCAAAAGTCCATTACTTATTGGCTATCCACAATTTTGATTTGAGTCTTTCATTTTTGGAAGGTTGATTATGATAACTTTAGATAAATGAGTCCCTTTTTATTATTTAAATGAATTTTATTTCAATTATTTTCTTATATTTAAGAAATATAGAAAAAATTGCCATTGTGATGTCCATATAAAGTCACTATAATGTGCAAACACCCATTAGTTCTATGTTTATAACAACACTTTACATTGAAAAAAACATAGTTCAATTAATGAACCCTACATTGATCTAATGAAGACAATGATACTTGTCATGGAATTTTATCTAAACAAAAAATTCCACATCGACATAAAATCCAACAAGTGTACCTTCCTCAAGTGTAGGTGGTGGAAGTTAGAAATTATAAGCCTTAGTTAGAAAGCAAGAGTCATAAACATTTGAGTTTTGGGTTTGCTCTTGATTTAATGTGTAAAACTTGTCCCTATGATGTTCTATATAAAAAGCTTTCTTCTTTCCTTTTCAAAATGGGGGCTTTAATATCAAATGTAATGTTGAAAATTTGTGTCATTACTCAAAATTGTGAAATGCAGAAGTAAAGCCCATGTCCATACCAGTGTTGGGTGGTTTTCAAATGCCCATTCATTTTCAACCTAGTTTTCAGCCCAATTCTTAGAATGAGAACAAGTTGGCACCTTTACATGTGACAATTAACTTCAAGTTCTCACATGAATGAAAATTGATCATGAAAATTGGTTCCAATTTTTTAAATATATTTTTTGGAGAATTAGATAGGTTTTCCCATAGAGGTTACATTCAATTCTTAAAAACCTTATGCCAATTGTTGTTCTTCTTTTTGTTGTTCTTCTCACATGGTGTTGATGCTTTTCTTGTGTGGTGAAATAATTAAATTATTAATTAATTAATTATTAAAACATATTTTATTTAATGAAAAATTTAGTAATCGAGTTGTGAAAACATGTAAAATGGATTGTTGTTTTATATGCAAGAATTGCCATATCTAAGAATGAAGTAAGTTCTAAAAAATTAAAAATCTTGATACCTTGGTTGGTTCTAGTTCACTAACCCAAAATTAAATTAAATTAAAGAACCGATCAAGTTTTCACAACATCATGCAGAACTGGAACCAATCAGTTTTCACAAAGAAATGAGCATTGCCCAACATTGGTCCATACCCTCACATATTGTGCATTTCATATTTGTTGAACCTCAATTACATTTGTTCCATTTTTGGAATGTCAATACAAGCAAGTGAATTGCAAAAGGAGGATTAATATGAGATTTATTTGGTGATTCTTCACAGTTTTATACACTTGTTAAATATGTAAAAATGAAGGAAACATTCAAAAGGAAAGTGATAAGGAGTTTTGTGCAAATTGCAAGGTTTTTTTTATCTTTTGACATTTTGTGACTAGGGTTTTTTGAGCTTTTGACATTGTTGCAAAACATTTGTTTTTTTTTTTTGAAAATTTCACAAAAACTCTAATTGTTGTCGAACTAGCCCAAGTATTAAAATATTCGTAGTGTGTGACAAAATTATGAGGTAAGGTGAATATGATTATGGTGCAAGGTTGTACATTATATTTATGTTGGATAAATTAAAGATAATTTCGGGAGAATGTAAGTGAAACTATTTTTACATATACCTTTTTGGGGAATTAATCCAATGTACTTTTCATTATAGTTTGTTTTCCATGGAAACTTTTTATTTTGGATGAATTTTTAAAAATGCTGAATGAACTTCATCCATTATGAATAAAAATGGATGCTGAAATATGTTTTAATGGATCTAAAATGGATATTTAAGAATGAAAAAATATGTTATGATAGATAAATTCATTCATCATGGATGAAAAATGAATATTCTTGTATGAACTTTGTCCATAAACAAGCAACTAAACCACATGACTATCATATGATATGTCATTCTTTGAAGTCCATTACAATTCATTATATATATTTCTTGATTAATGTTCATGTGACATCCATGACAATGGAAGGACCTTGGTTTTAAAATATGTTTAAAAACTCTTAAAATGTTTGGATTTTAGAAGAGGGGAAACTCTAGTTCAAGTAGGAGGGCAATGTGGGGAAACAAGAAGTTAGAATCCCACAATCCTCTTCAACCTTGCCTATCCTAAGAGCTAAGTTGCTGCTACTTGACATCTTTCAACAAATCTTGATTGAAGGATGATGTGAAAAAAAGGGTTTTGTAGTGCCCCATAATACTTCAATGTCTTCCAAAAAGGCCCCAAACATAACAAAAGGAACAAATTTGATAAGAAATCTTAGTGAAGACCAAATACACTAGTTGATGCAATAACAAGCTTATTCCTTTTGTTTAAGAATCATAGGTTGACCAAACTCAAAAGAGAAGATCCAAAATCTAACTGATGAAAATACACATAAGAGGACTTAGATGTTGTAGACTGAAAGGCCTAAAGTAATTAAGGAAAATGAAGGCTTGCCTAGATGTCACATTGCCTAAACCCATGACAGGGGTTTTGACTATGATATCCCCCTTGCAACTACACTCACTATTATCATGACATCCTACATTAAAATTTTAAAATTTTTTCATTTTCATTTTCCTTCTTCCAATTGATCAAAATTATTATCTTCACATTCAAGGGCTTTGGGTTGGGCTTTTTGCAAAGGTGCACCAGGTTTAAAAAACCAAAAAAAATTGAACTATCAGTTGAATGATATATTCAATGTTTTGTAAAATTCTACTTATTTATAGGGATTGGCTTTAGAAGGAAAAAATGAATTTGTGGGCAGTGAACAGTACAATCAAGGTTAGTGAATTTACTAAATAAAAGGTTGAACAAATAACAAAAAAAATTTGATTTAAAGTTTTTTGGGTTTACAACATAATTAATGGTGGTGAGTTGAACGATTTCTTGAATGACATGATATGATATGATAACGTTTGCCTTTTTAATCATTGCATTTCATTCTTTAGTCATCACACACTTACAATCTTCCAAAACAACAAATGCACTTGACATTCGGTAAAACTAATTTTTGGTTAGATTGGAAATTCTGCACTTTCAATCTATTTTGGCGATATATTGCCGGTAAGAAAAGCAGCTCAATATGTGATCTTGCACATTAAACTTAGATGCAAAAAACACTAAATGTGCCAGTTTGGCTCAGCAAAATGGCTTAGGCCGAGCAGATTTGTGCAATATGCTGAGGTTGGTAAAAGGCACACCAAAGCTGTGTACCTGCCAAAAAAGTCTATAATAAATATGATATGACTGCCTGCTCCCTGTTTCTAATTATCCAATCATAATAATTGGTCCAGGTGGTTTGCTATTAGTAGATTGCCACCTATTTGGAGTCCTAGTTTTACTTTTATGGGTGGGGTTGGAAAAAAGTAAATAAATAAACTTAGAAGTGAACCAAATTTGCAAGGTCACATACTGAGGACTGTGGGGGTGTGCTCTTAGCAGAAAGCAAAGTAACCAAAGAGCATATTACAGCATACACCACAATTGAAAGAATTTTTTTTTGAACATATGCACTCTGATTTTAGCATGCGTACAAGACCAATGACAATTCATGTACATCAACATGACAATGCTACTGTATCTGCATGGCAGGTTTAACAAGAAAAATTAAATAAAGAAAAATTAAAAAATAGAAAAAAATGAGAATAAAAAGGTTGAATGTTGAACTTTTATATTGAAAAACAATTAAAAATTTCAAGAAAAGAAACATCATTGTATAATGCATTCTGACAATGTCCAAGCTTCACAGCCCACATGACCAGTGCGTGACTTATGAAGCCAAAGTGGCTATCACCTATATGAAGATGTAAAAAAAGTGATTAGGAAGATTTAACTAAGTCCTGATACAAGCGACATATGAAGTATAAGTTCATTTAATCATTTTCCTAAAATTCTCCCTGCACACTCAAAACAGGAAAACACTGCCTTCAACAGAAAAAAAATAAAAATTAATTTCAAAAAATAAAATGTGAATCTGAATAATTTTTTAAATAAATAAATAAATAATTCAACATGAATGATCCTCCTATGAGGGTATGGTGATCGACACATTTTAATCCATAAGAGAGTTTTAGGATTCAGGCAGAAAATATGTAGTAGTCTGAGTACATTGTTGAATATCCTTGCACCAACTCGTTGATTAGTAGTGTAGGAGCTACTGTTCATTCCTCTGTATACACCTAGGAGAACAATCTCATGCATCTAGAGTTGTCAGCAGATGGTAATCCTCAAAATTTGCAGGTAGTCTTAATCATCCAACTAATCCTATGAATCTACTTATCTGCTTTACTGCGAGGTAAGCAATTACAGGAAACCCCCTTTATAATCACACCCATTTTAGTCACATTCTTCTTTGTGTCACACATTGTTTTTGGTAATCATCTGTTTTAGAAGAAATGTCTCTTTAAAATCATTATCACACTTGTTAGAAGCACAAAATATTTGCAAAGCCTTTTTTAAAAATGTGATTATAATGGGGAAATCTAAGGCAAATATAGGGTTTTGTAAAATGTAGTTCCATTTGGCAATGTTAATGTTGTTTTGTGTTGAAGTTGTGCAAACTAACAACAATGAATCTACTTGAAGAAAACAAAACAATTTTTTTGTAAAACAATTTTTAAGTGCAAACAAGCAAAAAAATACAAACTTGCTAAGGAAGCATAAAATATTAATTAATAAAATCTAGTTGATAAAATACACAAGCTAATAGTTGAAATGCTCAAACTCAATGAATCATCACATTAAAACATGTAGAAATCACAACCTTCTTCAAGTCTAATAATGCCTAGTAGAACTTAGAATAACCCATGTAGAAAATTTAAACAATTGACACTTTTATTTTAGCATAAATCAACTGTTTTGTAAGTTTTTTTTCTTTTTTTTGCTATAGTCACAATCTTATAAGGGTTTATATGCAATGTGACTATACATGTTTAAATCACAATTTGTTAATGTCATTAAAAAAGTGGTCACCAAGGGCATGAATATAAAATGGGTTTATTGTAATCCTCCTTTTCTTTCCCTTGCTTTGGAATTGAGAGTGTGGACAAGCTCTGTTGCTCTTGCCTTTGTCCTTGAGTGCCATTTGCATGTTGCCATTGCACATGCAATGTCCACAAAACAGATAAGGTTTAGAGCACTAGATGGATGGATGGATGTACTTTCCACTGATTCATCCATCCATTTACATGCATTTTGGTCACAATGTTTTGTGATTAATTGAAAGTTTTTAATTTAAAAAAAATCTTTTAAATTATAAAAAAAATTTATGTGTTTTATTTGGAACTTTGGGTTTAGTGTTGGCCAATTTTTTAGGATTTTTGGGCTTTTGGGTTTGGTTCACTTTTTTTTGTGGGTCAGTTAGATTTTCTTTCAGGTTTTTGTTTAGTTTATTTTTTAGATTGGTCACCTAGATTTTATTTAATAATGTTTTTATTGATATTTCAATTTTAAATTTTTAGGTTGGATTAGTTAGGTAATTTTTTCTAGGGGAATTTTTTCTTGATTTCATGTATCAGTGGAGTTTTCAAGTGCATCACTAAAGTGTGATAAAATAGTAATGGATCTTCAAAGAATGTCACAATGCATGTAGGAATGTCAATGGAACATTTAAGGACGTTAGCATAACATCATAGAGCATTGTCATTTGACTAGTCAGAGATCTTATTGATGTTTAGGGACGTAGGACAAGGGGCTCGATTTTTGTTTCTCTTTTAATGATTTGCCTTTATGTGGTAAGCATTTTTAGGCCTTTTTCTTTTCCAACTTATGGTGTGTGGGTGTCAATTTATTCAATGAGGACTCCTTCCACTATAGGAGATGTGTCCCGGGTAGGTCTCCAATATAATGAACCACTTCAAGTGTAACCACTCTTAAATAACATACTTGTCAATTTAAATAACTTCACTTAAAATTGAATGTTTTTCATGTAATCTACGTAGTATGGTGTAATATACATTCAAGAATGACATATAAAAATATGAGTCAATTGTGTCAACATTTGAGGGTGAAAAATGATTAATTAAACACTTGTAACTAGTTTTGAGGTCTTAAGTAAGTCACATAAAAGTTATCAAAATTAATCTAGATTTGTTTGGAAAATTTTCATATCCATGTAGATTGAATAATTATTAAACTTTACATGGTTTTGGATCATCATTGGAATTGATATATAAATAAATTGTAAAATTTAGAATCACAATTTTTTCAATAAATCTTGGATAAACATAAAGATAAATTATAAAATTCAAAAAAAATATTATAAAAAAAATTCTACAAATCAAATATGTGATTAAACTATAAATTTTGTGTAATGGTTGCATGCCATTTCAATTTTCAATTTCAAATCCTTGCATTTTTGAAAAGGACAAAGGAGTTGGGTTTGGTTCATTTTATTGTGGACATACCCTCTTCTAGTTCCTTTCCTTCGTTCATGCCCTTAATAAAGGCCCTTTAGCTTATTGCCCTTTCATAGGGTTCTCATTATGTAATTTTGGCCTTTCCTTCTTTCCCTTGTGTCATGTTGATCTTTATTTTGATTTCGTCATGTTCAGTTAGGGTGTTTCGAGCATGTGGGTTGACCATACCTTCATTGCATATTGAGAGTATGAGTCGAAACTCTTTTAGTGCAATACCCCATGTTCGGTGTTAGGCTTTTTAGGTTGGTTCCTTGGGTGCCAATGATGTTGTCTCATCCTTCTAGGCCCCTTGCCCCTTTCCAACAACTTGGGCATGGATATTAAGTTTAGATTCCCTTGGAACATTTTTGTTAGGGTTCTACAGGCTTTAATTGTATTTGCAAATCTTTGTTGTTTTGAAGTGAAAGGTGTAGTCAATCTTCAAATTTCCCTTAAATTGCATAGTGCGAGACTTGAATGATGTTACATGGCATTTTTTTTACTTTTCCTTTAGTGGTGCCTTCTTTTACTTGTTCAAAGGAAAAATGTTAGACATATGGAAACAAGGATCTAGTTATGGAAGTTTCTTTATAGCAATTAAAAGGATCTTCAAGTTAAACATTTGTTACGTGCATAGGCCCTAACATTTGCTTTATTTTTGGTCCTCCCCATTCAAATGGTGCCCTTTTTTTTAAAGGTCCAAAGTTTTCATCACAATTTAACTTTAAGGCAAACAAAGGAATATGTTTGTTTTGCAAAGGTTTTTGACCCCCTTGCCCCAACTTCAGCCCTTTTAGAAACCATTGTTTTTTTTAAGGTGATTCTTCCTTGGAATACATCTTTACCATGTTCAAATTCTTTGATGGAGTTTTAACCAAAAATAGATCTATATTTTTCTTTAAATGCTTTTAAGTCGACATTCATCCATTCAATTCACCTTTCAACTAGTGGGCCTTTAAACATGGTATTTGAGCACCTTTGAAATTTATTTGATTTATTTGATGTGGTTAGTGGTTTTTTCCAGTTATTTTTGGTATGTTTTTATGTTATTGCAAGGTGTATCCTTGGGAGTATAACTAAGGCCATTAGTGTTTCAAAGCTGTTAGTTTTGGCCAAGTTTTTGGGTGGCATTCGATTTATTGTACTAGATGAGGTTTTATATTGATTGTGAGCAAGACCTTTTACCTATTGTTTCGCAATGCATTTTCAACCCACTTATCCCCCCACAAGTTTGAGGTTGTATCAAAGTAGGTTGTGAAATAGTGGGACATAATATTCGAAAAACCTTAGATGTTCACCATGATTAGGTGGCGTTATAAGTAGACATTGTAAATGTTTTTAACATTGTTTCCCATGGGGTTATATTCCAAGAGTTATGTGCTTATAGGTGGGAAATTATTTAAATTCATACCTTTCGTATTTTTTTTTATTCCCCATAATTCCATCATTTTAAAATTACCATTTCCTTTAGGGCAATCCTTTTGTTATTTAATCCTCCATTTGCACATGTCAAGGGGATCCTTTGGGTGATTTTCTTTTCATTCTAACTCATTTTCATGCCTTTCGTAGTTCGATTAACCTTTTCGCATTTTGTTTGTTTTTTAATGTTGTAGATGACACTCACATCATTGGGCATGACGTGGTTTGGGATTCTTTCGCTTCCATTGCTAAGGATGTTGGGTTCGATGTCTTGTGCGAACAAACTCATGTTTTCATGGTGCCATATTTTTAGTCATTACGACAACAAATCAATATTGTGCTTATGGCAAATGGTATTTGCACTTTCACAAATGTAGTCATTTTTTATTTGATTCATGTAGATTTTGTTTCATGAATCGTTTTTTTTCTAGGAATGGCCATGATAATTACAATTCAAAGCAAATGTTGCATTAGATTGTTATCGACACCTTAAAAATGATTTTATCCTTCTTGCAATAGAGATATTTGGATGTTTACAATAGTAGGTTGACAATTTTCTTCATCGATGTGCTAACATGGCATGGTTAGTGAAAGGTTATGGAGGATCTTCTACGTTAGGTGTTTTTTCAAATTTTTTGCCCATCTCTTTGGAAAACTTGCTTTGGGTTGCTAGTGATGGTTTTAGATGTTAGGTTACAAGTGATTTTTCCTCTTAAGGCTCCCCATTACGTGTTTTGTGTTTTTGGGTGATGTTTTTTGTTTAAACTTCAATCCTTTTTTTTCCCTTGTTCCTCTACCAAATGTTTTTCCTTTATTGATTAACTAATTTATGAATTGAAATTAATCTCATTGATGTGTGTTAAATATATCCAACTAATCATATTAATCAACTTGTTGCATAGGTTTTATTTTTCTTCAATTTCATGATGAAGGTGGACTAATAATCCTTTATAAGACTTAGGCAAATTTGGCTATAGGTTAAAAACAAAAGTATATATACTTTTTGAAACCCCATATGTATAGGTGACTTCTAAGAACCTATAGCTTAAATATGGAGATTTCAACCTTTTTTTTCCCTCATGTGGCAAATTGTGACTGTTCTTCTCAAAAAATCCTTTGTAGAAGTCACAGCCAACCTCCCTGCCCCCCTTTTTTTTTTCACAAAGTGACCAAATTTTGTTTGAAAAAAGATTAATGTGTTTTAATGCAAGCTAAGCAAGCAAATCTCAAGCTGCAGTTCTACTAGACTAGGAGAGCATTCATGAAAAAATTATGAAAATATTTAGATGTAAACTACTAGTGTAGCTATATGAAAAAAGTTTTACAAAACATTTAAATTTGTTTTCAAGTGCACATCTCTATATATAATATCGGTGGTTTTGTCGGCTTGCGGCGGTCGTCCTTCTCATCCGTCCATCCCGTCGTCATCGTCTTCATCCCTCACCTCATCCGTCCCGATGACGGCCAGTTTCTAAAAAAAATAAATATCGGTAACCAAGTTTAAAGAAACCGGGGGATTTATGTATGACCTTCCGACGTTTTTGTTTTTTAGTTTGCTGGTGGAGGCAGGGTGGAGAGCATCCCTAGGCAGCTTCACACACGTTTTCACAGGTTGACATCATTATTTTCAAGCAACTCTTAAAATTGCGGCCAGTACACATAAATGTGACGACACCTTCCTCGAAAAAACACAATTTCCAGTCACCTTTTAGGCTATTTTACCAGTCTCCTTTTCCCTTTGTTTTAGAGTTTTTTTTAATGGAAATGTAGAATATCGGACAGGCCGTGATCATTAATGAAAATCTGGTGCACTTATGGTGATAAGAGAAATATTGAGACAAGAAATGTGGTGCACTTAATGGCTGCAACAATATTTGCAGCATGACCCAATATGAGGTACTGGCTGCAAGATCAGTGAAAAAGGTACTCTCATTAGTTAATTTTGCAAGGTCACTGTCACACTTCGCAATTTGGCGATAAATCGCCCAAAAAAAAGAGACCGCTTTGCATTGGTAGCCAGAGTTTTTAAATAGTAGAAATCTGGGCCAGGAAAAAAAAAAAAGCAAAGTTTCACAACAGTTTTTTTTTTTTTTTTTCAATTCCCTGATGGAGCCAGAGTGGTGAGAGAAACAAGATGCCATTGGGTACTGTGAATTGCAGATAAGGGATTTGAAAATGATGAGCATGCCTCTTCCTCTATATTTGGGACAGTTCATTGGCATGCACCTCTCCATGCATCCCGTGTGTCCTCTGTCCACACTACACAAATGCAGGCCCATGTGGGCGTCGTAAGTTGAGTGGCCAGGAGTTTTTAAGGACTTTCTCGGGTAGTCCTAACGGCGACAAGTTGCCTCGGTTAATGGCTAAAACCTACAGAGGACCTACCTACAGCACCTAAAGCTGGATATGGTACTGGAGCTGGTCCAAACACTGCAGCAACAGCTGGTGGTGGATATGGTGTCGGAGGAGCTCTTGGAGGTGGGGGATATGGTGTTGGAGGAGGTACTGGAGCCGGGGGTTATGGTGCTGGAGGAGGTCTTGGAGTTGGGGGTTATGGTGCTGGAGGAGGTCTTGGAGGTGGGGGTTATGGTGTTGGAGGAGGTCCTGGAGCTGGTGGCTATGGCACAGGGACAGGAGGCACGACAAGAACTGGAACTGCTTCCGGTTTCATCCAAAGAGCGAAGAGCATAATAGGTGGTCACCACAAAGACTACTAAATCCCACTTCGTGTGAAACTCCAAGCAAAATGCACAAAGTGATGTTTCTTACACATTTTGGTTCACAACAAATGTATTTTGCAGAATTTTTTGTTGTTTGTTGTCAATTTTGTTATAAAATCTTTAGTTTTGCTTTTTTGGGGATACTATGCTTTTGTTTCAATAATTTTTTGCACTTGGGAATATATGGAATATAAAACGTAAGAAATATATCCCATACCCTAAAGTGCCGAGTTAGTGTTTTTGTGATGCTATCTGAAGGTGCTCTTTGATTTGGAATTTTTTCTTACAGGCTGAAAGTTACAAGGACCAAGAGCTCTTTGGATTCCCAACAGCAAAAATGGGGCGAATTTGTTTTGCACCAGTGTATATTAATGTTTAGAATATTTTGTAAACAGGTATTTAATGGTTTTTTTTGGGGAACAATTTCCTTCCTAATGTATATTAATGAGGAGAATATTTTTTTCCCCTTCACAAAAGATAGGATTAGTTTTCACTGAACCACCCTAAACCCTAATAATACTTCATTACCCAAAAGCATAGGGAAGTTTCAGGACAAATTGTGAGATTCGGCTTCTTTGTAGGATATATTTTTTCAATACTAATAAACCTTCAACTTAAAAGACTATGATTTTTGGTCATGAGTTTTATATGATTTATTGCCCCAACATGTTTCAAAGCGTTATTGCTGCTACAACAACATAATAACATGTTGTCATCAATTATTCATGCTCTATTTTGACTTATTGGTTTTTCTTTTTTTTTTTTCTTGCGAAATTGTTTTTCAGAACCAGATACAATTGGTGGGAACCAACTATGGTGGCATGGTGGCATTTCGGATGGCAGAGATGTATCCAAATTTTGTGAAGAAAGTGGTGATTTCCAACTCAGGGGTGGGTTTCATGTCGATTAGCTTGGACGAGCTTTTCACCAAGAGCAATCTATCCAGCATATCAGAGGTCATGTCAAGGGAATGAAGGTCTTCCTTGTAAATGTGACATACAAAGCAATGTGATAGTTGCTTGCCTATCAAGAGAAATCTGTTTTACGAAAGTTGTGCAAACATGGCCATGTCACATAATTAGTGATCAGGAAGAACCTCCACGTCTTCAACCCAATGCCAACGCTCTCTAATTCCAGTGACAATGTGATAATCGGAACTGGTTCATGGCTTAAGTGAACTAGGTATGGGGGTCTAATAGTGGTCACCAAGTCAATTCCAACATGGTCATCCGAGGCCGATCACAATACTCTCAAGTGGAAGAAAGTGGGAAACCTTGTGCAGATCTTTGGAGGAACCCATGGAGAGTAATAGCAGGACTAGCAATGTGGGTGCCGGAGTTTCAATCGGGATATTTGGAGTAGGGGAACTAAAGTAGGTGCGGGTTGTTGCATCTCCTATTTCAAGGAATCTGGGCAGTGGTGTTACCGCCAGCACTTCACAAGACCCTCCAAATGCTCTTCTTCATACGTGGGTCACAGAGAGCTAGACCAATCCAGGTGCTGATGCCATTAGCGCTGATGATAGGGGGGAGGTGGCAGAAACAACTACAGCAAGGGCATCAGCTAATGCCAAACAAAAGGCAGCAGCATCTCAACGTTATGACTTCCAGCAGCTGGCAAGGTGGATCTTGAAATTCATTTTTCACGATATGCTCCAAGTGACTTTAACTCATCATCATCCATTATCACAAACTTGAAAAATCCAATTGAGAAAATTGGTTGTTTCAAGACTTTGAACTTTCCTGGAGTCATCATCATCATGTACAACATGATTTTCTTATTTTCATTTTTTTAATCCTAAGAAAACAAAATACCACTCCTATATGAGAATTTGGGTGAAAAAGAAGAATCCACAATGACAGGCCTATGGCTTGAGG
>Ga0116227_10004733_pt1 | contig 29402 bp, 19 predicted proteins | sample S1TSphgellanicum_FD_89693 | JGI IMG/M metagenome (GOLD analysis project Ga0116227, IMG submission 89693) | Host-associated microbial communities from peat moss isolated from Minnesota, USA - S1T2_Fb - Sphagnum magellanicum MG | ecosystem: Host-associated > Plants > Peat moss > Unclassified... | reverse complement strand
CCATCGCCAACCGGCTGAAGGACGCGCAAAACACCGCCGCCATGCTCACCACCTTTAATGAGGTGGACATGTCCGCCATCATGGCGCTGCGTTCGGAATACAAGGAAGCCTTTGAGAAAAAGCACAAAGGTGTGCGCTTGGGCTTCAACGGCTTTTTCGTCAAAGCGGTTTGCGCGGCATTGGCTGAATTTCCCGCCGTCAACGCGGAAATCGACGGCGATGACATCGTCTACAAACATTTTGTGCACATGGGCATTGCTGTCGGCGGCGCGAATGGCCTCGTCGTCCCCGTCATCCGTGACGCGGACCAGAAATCCATCGCCCAGATCGAGGCGGAAATTTCCGGCTTTGGCAAATCCGCGAAGGAAGGCACGCTCAAGCTGGAACAACTTTCTGGCGGCACTTTTTCGATTACCAATGGCGGCGTCTATGGGTCCTTGATGTCGACGCCTATCCTGAATCCCCCGCAATCCGCGATTTTGGGGATGCATAAAATCCAGGAGCGCCCTGTCGCGATTGGGGGAAAGATCGAAATCCGCCCGATGATGTATCTCGCCGTTTCCTATGATCACCGCATCATCGACGGCCGCGAAGCCGTCTCCTTCCTCGTCCGCGTGAAGGAATCCCTGGAAGACCCGCGCCGCCTGCTGCTGGAAATCTAACCCGGCGCAATGTCCGGGCCGCGCGAGGAATACCGCTTCCGCAGCCTGGATGGCCTGCGCGGCCTGGCCGCGCTGATGGTTGCACTTTGCCACTTTATCACAGCGTTCGATTGGGCGATGATCGGTGGCGACAAGGCGGCCTCGCATTTCGCGGGAGATGTTGCGCTCAGCCACACACCGCTGATTTTTTTCTACAATTCCGATCTGTGCATCGCGATCTTCTTCATCCTCAGTGGCTTCGTGCTTGCCGCTGGGGTGGCCGGGTCCGGCGCGCCGCTGCACGCCCTCATCGCCCGCCGCTGGGTGCGCCTCGCCTTGCCCGTCACCGCCGCGTCCTTGTTAGCCTTTGCCATAGCGGCATTCGGCCTCAGCTTCGCGCAGGCCGCATCGGCTCTCTCGAAGTCAGGCTGGTTGGCGCAGCAATATGCCTATGTCACCGGCACGGCTTCTGAGTTCGCGCGGTTGATGGGTGACTCCGCCATCGTGCTCCTATACCCGGATCAAGGCTGGCACACGCTCTCGCGGATTTTTCTGTACCCGGAACAAGGCTGGGGCACGCTGGCGCGGTTGTATAATTCCAACCTGTGGACGATGCCGGTCGAATTTGCCGGCTCAATCGTGCTGTTCGTGGCGTACCGGCTGCCGGTTGCGTTGCGGCCCTATGGCCGGCCATGCGCGGCCTTCGTGATCTCAATTTTGCTGTGGGATACGCCGTTTTTCGGCTTCCCCCTCGGCGTGTTGCTGTTTGAGCTGCGCCGCGCCGCGCCGCGTTTGCCGCGCGCCGCGCTCCAGCCGCTGGGCCTATTCGTATGCGCCGCCGGCGTGTTGCTGGGCGCGACGCCCTTTGAAATCGACCTATCGGGCGGCGGGGTTTACGCTAGGCTGGCCATCGCCCTGTACCACGTCACCGCGCCAATGAGCGCCATCACCGCCATGCACCAGGCCGGTGCGTTCTGTTTGGTGGTCAGCGCTCTCATATTCGGGCCTGTACGGACGTTGCTGGAGACTCGATTGTTTCAATTTCTGGGTAAAATCTCCTTCATGGTTTATCTTGTACAGGTGCCAGTGCTCTGCGTTGTGGGTGCTGGCATGTGTCTCCTGCTCACGCCCCATATCGGCTATAACGCGGCTTCCGTCATCGCCGCTGGCGCCTATCTGGCAGCGGTTTTTTTCACCGCTTCCGTGTTTACACGCTTCATCGACGTGCCCGCCATCCGCGCCTCGCGCCGCCTTGCCGCCGGACTCTCATGGCGCCGCGGGCCGCAAGCAGGATGGGTTGAGCCGTAGGCGAACGCCACGCAAATCGCCAGTTTCAGCTGATCGCTGTCACGAGTTCCCGGTCCTCCGCCAAAACCTCGAGAATCCGCGCGTCAAATATATCGGGCGCAAAATCACGCGCGCGCCTGCCCGCTGCCCTTCCAATCGCCTCGCGCCGTGCCACGGCCTCCAGGCCCATAACCTCGCCGGTCAGCGCCACCAACTCTTCGACCGAACCGTAGAGATAGCCATCGACCCCATGCGTGATGATCTCCCGCGGTCCGCCGATCTTATATGCCATGGGCACACATTCCGCCGACATCGCTTCCACAAGGCTGATACCGAAATGCTCGGCCTTTGAAGGTTCGTTCACAAGGTCGACGCCAAGCCCGGTGGCGTGCCAGTAAATGGACGCATTGCGGTAAAGCTCAAACAGCGCCGTCTCCGAAGCATTGACATGGAAGGTTACCGGCAGGCCCGCCGCCATCCGCGTCAGCTCATCGAGATACCGCATATGCTCCGGCTGCGGCATCGAAGATCCCGCGATATGCAATTCCAAAGCGCCGTCGAAGGTCTCCATCAGGCGGCGAAACGCACCGATCAGCAGATCATGCCGCTTGCTATGGCCGCCGGCAAAAAACCGACCGACCGTCAGAATCATGGGCTTTTTGCCTGCCGCCGTCCCCGCCACCTGAGGAACCGGCGGATACACCACCTCGACCGGCCATGGCGGCATCCGGTGCGCGCTCAAAGCCGCCAGCACGTGAGCCTTGGTGTATTCCGAATATACGATGATGCCGCGATAGCCGGGCTCGCCCGGACCCGGTTTGTAGCGCATGTCGGCGGGCAGCGGAAACGGAAACTGGCATATGAAAAAGCTGTTTTCCGTACGCGGCGGGAGCGGCGGTATCACATGGTTGCCGAGCGTGATCATCAGGTCGGGCGGCGGCCCAGCAAGGAATTCCGGCTCCGGCACGGGCTGGCAACCAGCGACATCGATGCCGAAATCATGCCCAATATTGCGCAGCCGCAGCGCGCTGTAGCGGTGCGGCGTGACCAGCACGACTTGGTAGCCACGCTGGAGGAGCAGAGCCGCAATTGCCAGCAGCACACGCTCGCCGCCGCCCGCCGTCAGCGTATAAGGTGTGTACAGCGCCGCTGTTTTCCTGCCGGGCTGGCGCGGCGGGTCAGCCACCGGGACGCCGACAAAAATCTCCCGCGCGATCATCGCCAGATCATCCTCGGACCGGCTCGTAAGATAGCGTGCCCAACGTCCCACGAATTTGCCGCGGTTGAGATCGCCCAGCGCCTTACGGCGGGCCTCTGCCACGGGATCATCATTGGCCGCGGCACCCTCGATATGAATCGCCCGTGCCTGCGGACAAAACTTCACGGAGAGCCCCATGGCCCGCAATTTCAAACAGAGATCCGCATCCTCGTAATAAGCGGGTTCATAGCGGAGATCGAACCCGCCGGCGCGCAGAAAAACGTCACGCGGAACCAACAGCGCGGCCGCCGAGATATAGTCGACCGCGCGTGCCAGCATGTAGTCCGGTTGCGCGCCTTCCAGCAGCCTCTCTCCGCGGCCAAACCGCACCGGATAGCCGTTCTCGTCGATCTTGCCACCAGCCTCCTGCACGCTTCCGTCAGGGAACAGGAATAATGGTCCGGCTGCCCCGGCCATGGGGTCGGCCCGTAGCGTCTCGACCAGCGCCGTTAACCAGCCGGGCTGTCCGAAACAATCATTGTTGAGCAGGCAGATATATTTTCCGCGCGCCTCTTCCGCGGCGATGTTGCAAGCCTCGCCAAAATACCGGTTTGCGCCCAGGCTCAGCAGCCTAACGCCCCGGCCCAGCGCTTCAAGGCAACGCAGATCAACATCGCCACTGCCATTATCGGCGATGATCACTTCATAGCGCACGCCATCGGTATTGGCCCATATCTGTTCCAGGCACATCCGCGTTAATGGGGCTGCGTTCCAGTTCACGATCAGGATCGAAACTTCGGGCTCGTTTTCGACGCACCATTTTGCCGCCCGCGCCAGGGTGGGTGGAATTGCCGGCTGCAAAACCCCGCCGACGGCAAGGCGGGCAGGCGGTTCGCCGGCGAGCACCTGGCAGGGCGGCGCCTGCATCGCTGCCGCTATCGTTTGCGCGGTTGCGCGCCAATCGCGCGGCCGGTAGCCCGCGCGGATTTGGGCTTCCGCGGCCACCCGCGCGGGAACATCGAGAATCGCCCGGCGCAGCGTCTCATAGGCCGCCTGCGCGTCTCCCGGCGCGAAATACCAGGGCAGATCCCCGGCATGTTCGCGGATCACCGGCAGATCGGCGGCGATGCAAAGCTTGCCGAATGACAGGCTTTCGGAAACTGGCAACCCATAGCCCTCGCTCAGCGAAGGAAATGCGGTGAATTGGCAATCGCGATAAAAATCGGCCAGTTCCGCGTCACTCACCCCCTGGAGCACCAGGATATCGCCGCTCTCTATCAGTGGTGCAAGTTCCGCGTCATACCCCGCGAGGTTGAGGTCGTCCCGGCCCACCAGCACCAGTTGCGGCACCGCATTGCGGCCCAGCTCCCGTATGAGCCGAAGCCAGCTTCGGCAAAGCAGTACCTGATTTTTGCGCCGGTCCACCGTGCCAACGCTGAGCACGAAATTGCCGCGCCGTACCGCTGGCCACGCGGCAGGGTTCTGGCTGACGGCCCGCGGCGGCATGCTGGTGCCGAATTGCACCACATGAACCTGAGCGGAAACATAGACGTTGGATAGCACCGCCCAGCGCAGCAGGTCATCGCGCACCACTTCACCGGAGACGAACACGCATTCCGCTTCTCTCAGCGCCACTTTTAGCCAATGCGTAAATTCCAGCGCACTGGCCGGCGTGACGAATTCCGGCTGCAGCAGCGGAATAATGTCGTACACGAACACGCTGAATCGGATGTCGCACTTGCGCAGTGACAGGAACAGATCGGCATAGAAGGTGGTCCAGACCACGCCTGAAAACAGCACATGGTCGCCCGCCTTGGGCGCCAAGGTAATTGCCGACGGCAGGTGATCAAGCACCGGCATGTCAATTGCGGCAGCGTCGCCACGCCGGGCAGAGAGATCAGCGGCTATATCACGCAGCGAAATTGACCTGAGCCCAACTGGCGTCGGCGTCGGCACGCAAGGCAAAAGCCGAAATGTGGGCGGCGCATGTAATGACGCCAGAAACACCTCCGTTGTTACCTTGCCAACACCGCTGAGCTGCCTGTGCGTCTCCAGCCACTGGAGCGTATCGCCCATGAAAATCCAGCTTTTTGCATCCGCGGTCGCCACTGGCGATACCAGCTTCATTGGCGCTTGGCGCGCCGGCCCAGAGACTGGCGCACTGGCGCCCGGCGACTGGCGCCGGGCGATCCGCCACGCGCCCTTAACCACCGTAACCACCAGCCGCCGCAGCTTAGGATGCCGGGACGCGAAACGCCTGAGCGCCGGTGCTGCACCTGGAAAACGCAGGCTTAGCAAACGCAGCGGCGCGGTCGCGCGCCAACTGAACGATGCGAGCATTCCATAAAGCTGGTATTCGAGCGCCTCGACAGCGTGGCGATGGGCGATTTCCAGGGCGGCGCGGTCCTTCCGATGCGCGGTTTCGAGCGCGGCAAGGGCCGTCTGATGCGCGGTTTCGAGCGCGGCGCGGTCCGCCCGTTCCGCCGCCAGAGACTTGTCAAGGTCATCAATCATTGCTTGGCGTTCGATCAGCCCCAGACGCCATGCCTCCGCTTCTTTTCGCAACTCGAATTCGCGGGCCTGGATGAAGTCGTCGAATACATTGGGCTGAATAGCGAGAGTCTCAATCAGATGCCGCTGCTCGCGGGCAACGTAATAGGCGTTCAGCCCATCGTGATAAGCGAATAAATAATCTGCCTCCAGAATGACATCTTCCCATTGGGCACGGGTCGAGACAGGCTGCATCGGCTCGGTGGCCTCGATGACCACGATCCACGGCCGGTATCTGGCGAAGTCCATGCTGAGCAGCACCTCGCGTTCGGCGCCCTCCACATCGATTTTGAGGAAGTGGATCGGTTGCATGCCGCGTGTTTCGCACACACTGGCCAGCGTCAGCACAGGCATCGAAATCGTCCGGTGATCGATCCCTGCGTCCATATGTCGTTGCGCGATTGCGACATTCATTGTTGAAAGCCCGAGGCTGGCAAACTCGTAGAAAGTAACGATCCCAGGGCGCTCGCCGATCAGCGCGTTAATGTTTACGTCACGACCGCGCGCGGCTGCGAGAGCGCCGAAATATTCGGCGGTAGGCTCGATATTGATGCCGTGCCAGCCGCGTTCATAAAAGGCATTGGTGACCGAGAAAATCGTCGGGTGGGCCGCGCCTATATCAATATAGAATCCATCGCGTACATCCTGCAAAGCCCTCCAAAGTACAACATCTTCGTAATTCTGGGCATAGGAGACAAACGTCATTTCGGATTCCATGGTTTCGGATAGCCTGCTGGCTATATCGACCTAGCGGCTAAATGGGGGTTGTGCCAGCCCTGCAGGCCATCGATGCTGCATGATGTTGATTTCTCAAAAGTTAATTTATTCAAACCCAAATCACCCGCTAACCGAGACACCTTTATAAAGCATTAGATAAACGGAAAACCGGGTTCGCGGTGCAAAGCTTCATGGTCATGCCTTGCCGGCACCGGCGATCCGAAATAGACGTTGGCCGTGCAAATGAAACTATGAGGGGCCTCAGTTGATTCGGATAACCCGTGGCGGCATGTTTGATGCCTTTTTGGTTGCGGCGGCGGCGATCTTCATAGCTTCAACATCATACCATCTTGGTGGTGATGCAACGCCGGATTTTCGCATTTATCACTACTATAACGGTTTTGCTGCCGCATCCGGCGGCCGGCCGGGCGATCTCGCCGCCGCGCAGCTGCAAACCTATTTTTTCCCCGGACTGGACGCTCTGTATTATATCATCACGTCCCATCTGGACCATCATCAGCATATTCTTCGCTACATCCTCTCAACACCCTATATTTTCGCCGTGATGGCGCTTTTCTTGATTGGCAAAATTATCATTCCTCCGGCTTGGCCATTGCGCCCATTATGGGCGATGATTGGCGCCTTGTTTGGAATAACGGGTGCCGCGTCCTGGCCAACGCTGGGTACGGCGATGAGCGATATCGTGCCCGGCATGTTCGTCCTGTTTGCTATATGTTCATGGCTTTTCCTCATCGACCAGCCAGCGCGCCCGGCCTTGCGGCCGGCCGCCGCGGGCCTTCTGGCCGGTGTCGGCGTTGGGTTGAAGCTCACATGCTTGCCTCTCTTCACCGGCTTCGGCCTTGCGGCGGTTATCGCCGAATGCCTCAACCGGGGACGCTGGTTTCGCTTCGGCGCCGTCTTCGGCATTGGCGGAATTGCTGGCATCCTGGCGGTATCCGGATGGTTCTGGGTTCATAATTTCGAAACCTATGGCAATCCGACTTTTCCGATGATGAACAATATTTTTAGATCCGACTATATTAGCTTTGGGAGCTGGGACGATAACCGCCGCCCCGCGACGCTTCTAATGGCGTTGTTCTATCCGGCCTATTGGGGGCTTGTGGTCTCGCATATCAACATTGAACTGAATACGCGCGATCCGCGGATACTGATCGGTCTCATCTGCTGCCTCATCACGATACCTGTCCTGGTAGCGCGGTTGCGGGACCGGAGCCTGGACATGGCGGCCAGGACCCGGTTCACGCGCTTCCTGTTTATCGACATGTTTTATCTTTTTGCCTACGTGGTTTGGGAAGTTCTAACCTCGATTTACCGTTATCTCGCCATCGTTGAATCATTGACCGGAATCGTTATTATCATCTCGGCCTGCGTGTTTATGCCGCGCCTTCGATGGTTACCGGCCGCGCTCACCGCCGGGATATTTCTAGCGGCTGCATGGTCTACATCATACCCGTGGTGGAGCCGTAGCACCCCGGCGCCGGAAGCTGTCAGTGTTAGCATGCCAGCGCTCGAACCCAATGCCATGATGATCTTTCTGGACCCTTACGCGTATTCGTACCTGGTGCCTTCAATGCCAAGGTCCGTTCGGGCAATTGGCGCCAATAACAACATGATAGCGCCTGGCGCCTTGGGGAAATTGCCGGCGGAAGTTTCCGCCGCCATCAACGGCCAGCAGGGTCCGCTCTGGGGCATGGAGTTTCCGAAGGCGTTTCCTGGCAGCGCGGATGTTACTCTGTCCTATTACCACCTGCACCGCGTTGCGGGGTCTTGCGGCATTGTACAGACGAATATCGAGGATGGACCCCACGTAAAACTTTGCCGCCTGGCGCGTAACTGATAGCTGGGGTCATGCGGGTGAGCTTTGAAATTTGCCAAATCGTATCGAGAAGAGAACAATAATCGGCGTCACCGCTGTGGAAATTTTCCGGATGCGCCGTTAAGGACGCGCAGCCACGTAACATTGGAACGGGTGCACGATGCGTAGCAGTAGAATCGAGTCGCTTGAATGTCTTCGCGGGTGCGCTGCTTTGACTGTTGTTGCCTGGCATCTTCTAATTGGGTTCACGCCCTTGATATCAGGGCTGTTTGCCAATTCAGTTCCACATCCGATAATAGGACGCATCTGGTTCGCGCCGCTAAACGGAGCGGCTGCGGTCACCTTCTTCTTCGTGCTCTCGGGCTTTGTGCTACCCTATCAATACTTCCGGACGGGCGACGCCGCTCTTATAGGCCATGGGATACTGAAGCGTTATCCCCGTCTGATGGGATGTTGCGTTATGGCTGTGCTGATCTCTTGGCTCTGTTTTGCAAGTGGCGCGTACCACTTTACCCAGGCGGCAGCGATCAGTGGATCTCCTTGGCTCATGGATTTCGGTTTTTCCGGGTTGGGGAATAACCATCACCCGTCATTTTGGAACGCGCTTTCCGAGGGCTCCTTTCTGACGTTCTACAATGGCGAGTACCATTTTGACTCCAGCCTTTGGACGATGCGCCCCGAGATTATCGGCAGCGTTATCTGCCTTGGGGTCGCGCCTGCGCTTCGATGGACTCAGGGGATCATCGTACCGTTCTGCCTTATTGCCATCATTAGCACCATGCTGATCGGCGCCGAGCAACATATCCCCCAATTTCTTGCCGGAACGCTGCTCTCACGAGTTCTCCACGAACGGACCTACCGGCTCTCTTCAGCGATAGCGATTCCACTGATTGCAGTAGCTTTCATACTTTTCAGTTATGATGGGCCAGTGGGATCTTTTGCGTGGATGCGCGCAAGTGGCCTAACTGATTGGCGTACATTCCCAATTTTGTGGACACCAGCCGCGGTCATTCTGATTTATGTGACCATGGGAACGCCGTGGATAGGAAGGTGGCTAAGCGGACGTATCGCGCGGTTGCTCGGGCGCCTGTCATTTCCGATATACCTAATACATTTACCCGTTCTCTGTTCCATGGGCGCTTGGACCTATTCGGAGCTTTCGCCGATGTTACGGTGGCAGATAGCCGTCGCCCTCACATGGATTGTGACTTTTCTGGGAACTTTCCTTTGCGCGTTGCCTCTCAGCCTGTTTGATAGATGGTGGGTGGGTCGCGTCAATATTTTTACACGTGCCTTCGCGCCAGAAAGATCCTCCGGCGGATCAGCAGGAAACCGGAATAACGAAACGTCTGCATGATTTACGCCCGCAAACGTTGAAGAGCGGAGTCTATTTGGGCTTCAGATGGCAGTGCGGGATAAAACGGTTTCCATTTTTCATAAAAGCGGTTGAAATTTTCTGTGATGTGGTTCTTTAACTCTGGTGTCCTTTCAAAGAGGCTGCCTGTTGTGCGGCTCTCTTCGTGCTGCAGCGACACTGGAACTTGCACCAATCGAAACCCGCGCAATCTGGCTTCAAAACTGTAATCGACGTCCATCACATAAGCCCATTTATAGCGGCGATCGAACGGGCCGCACGCACGGATGACATCACGACGAATTAAAACCCCGCCAAACGTCACCCAATCCACAGGGCGGATCTTGGTCAGCAAATCTTTGAAAACGCCGCTTTCACCCTCCGATTTTGACAACACGGCACCGTGCATATGAGCGATCTTGCCATCTTCAAAAGTACCCCCCGCACATTGCACGCGCGCCGGTTGACCTGCCGGCTGTGGATAATAAAGATTGCAGGCGATCATTCCGGCCGCCGGCAACGCGTCTCGATAACGGCAAAGATCATCGAACCATCCAGATGGCGAAGCGCCCGGCATTGGTGCCATGTCGGAGTGGACAATTATCACATCCCGATCAGGGAACAGGTTCCAGCAATGCTCAAAGGCAAATTCCGGTCCAATACGGTCCTTGTCCTGCCAAAGAAACAACTCCATTCGGGTGTCTTTTTTACTACCAAAACTAAATTTTGACCGGATTTCTGCCGCCTCGTTGTCATATAGATACGGGCAGATAACCACTGGCGGCACCACTTTACGCGGTTGGGCGAAGGAAGACATAGCTTGAGCGATACGGCCTCTTATCTTGTCGCCAAAGTTTGCCGGCTGGAAGAGATGCCGAAAATGCTTTCGATTCTGGCGCAGCCACGCTGGCAAATCGTGGTCCGGGATCAACTTCCAGACGAAGCCAGGACGATTAAACAAATCACGCCCCTCGCGAACCATTGCCGCGATATTAATTTCTCCAAGGAAGCTCTCATTGTTAAATTCTTGATGAGAGAACGCCGCGACCTTCCGGCGGATGCCAGCCTCGTCCATTAGGTAAGAAAAGTGCCATCCGCCTTGCTCAAATATTCTTGCTGGCGTCCGGCCGTCTCGAACCTCATAACGCAGCGCATCCGGTGTAATCGTGTCCAGAGTCTGTCGCGTCGCCGCGACGGTCCAGATTAAAGCAGATTCGGGGCCGGCCACGTTCCGGTAGTTGACATAAAAATAGTGAAATGCGAGGCGGAACCCGAAGCTTACATGATTGTTGTCGCGCATCATTTCGAGAACAGCGGAAAGACTAGGAATTTCGTCTGCGTCTGACATCATGATCAGATCGGTGGCTGCTGCGTCCGGTACGCCGCGGAGTACTGCGTTGCGCTGCCAAACCTCTCGCACCCAGGGATCATTCGTGTCCGGCATGTCCGCCACGATGACGTGCCGGATCTTTGCTGAGAAAGGGGCGAAGCTAGGATGGAGCGGGTTAAAGCTAATCTCGCGCGGTAAGCCGCTGACCGTCAGATTGCTCTCCACGACAACAAATTGCTCAACCACTGTATCCAGCTCGTGAAAGCGGACAGATAGAAGTTCAATTTCTCCGTTATAGATGCAGCAGTCAAAAATACGCCTAACGGGCGGTATTACCTTCGCGGTTCGCAGCTGAAGATTCGCACTCATTACTCCATGACCTCTCCACGGATGCGCGCCCAGTTAGGCCAAAACATTGCAGGCCGTCAGCCCCTTGATTGCGCCAATGCGCTGGCTTGGGGCGCTCTGGCGCCCCGCCTTACCATCGCCTGTACCCCAGCGCCACCCGGCAACTCGCTTTGCCGTCGGGACTGAATTTTGCATCAGGAAGCATTAGATCATATTGAGTGCTAGTGGCGCAATGTGGCGCCCCCGCGCAGGAATATAGCCGAGAACGCAAGGAAAGGATGTTGGAGTGCCTGGATTTCCAGAACATTCTTCTCCGGAAGAAAGGTTCCCCTTTGTCTTGCACGGCGTATCCTTATCAATTCCACGGTCCATTCTAACCCCCGAATTGTGGAAGGTATTTGCCGAGGGGTATTACGAAGGCTCAGAGATCGCCGCGCTTCGGCGCGTCGTCCGGCCAGGGGACGTGGTGCTAGAAATCGGCGCTGGAGTTGGCTTCATCTCGACGTTCTTGTTGGGTCATCTGGCGGCGCGGCGCGTATACGCGGTGGAAGCCGATCCACGCTTGATCCCGGTTATTGAGAGCACCCATGCTCTCAATAACGTATCTGTGGCTGTTCCGAATGGGGTTGCCGGGCGACACGATGGGTTCGTCAAGTTCCATCGCCAGGCCGCTTTCTGGGCGTCCTCCGTTGTTCCACTGCCCGGCAGCACTGACGAGACGTTACCCAGCATCGACGTGGCTCGGTTGATACGTGAGATGCAGCCTGATGTGTTGGTCGTCGATATTGAGGGTGGCGAAAGAGATCTATTCGTGGGCTTGCAACTCCCCGGTGTCCGAGACCTCGTTGTTGAGGTCCACCAGCCCCAAATCGGCGGCGCCGGGATTGCCCGTTGCTTTTCGGCTCTGAGCGCTGCCGGCTTCGCCTACAACCCAGATGGATCAAGCGGAAGCAATGTGGTGTTTAGCCGCTTTAGGCAGCCGACAGATCATTCCGTGCGAGCAGTTTGGAGACGTTTACGCAGGGTTAACTACTCTGCGTAAACGTCTCCGGGTGCGCTTCACCCGCAAGGGACACTGCGGATCTCTGCGTTTCTATAAATGTCATATCGCCGTCCCGGCAGCTTTAGCCTATTCAGCCGCGCTCGGGGGAGTAGGGCGTGCTGCGGGCAAGCTCAGATATGTCTCGATCAGCGGCGGCCGGCGAACCGGTGACCGGTCGGCGAGGGTCGTGACTGATATGACCCCGGCTGGATTTTCCCGATCAACTGAGGCTAATATGCCGCATGTATGAAGTCCCTCCGGCAGCTACCGATTCGAACGCTTCTAAACTGACAGGCCTGCAAACCGCGATGACTCACGCGTCAATCGCCGTGCTGGTGCCATGCTATAACGAGGAACTCACGATCGGCGACGTGGTGCGCGACTTCAAGGCCGCCTTGCCGGGTGCGGAAATCTATGTGTACGACAATAACTCCCAAGACGATACGATGAATGTAGCCCGCCTGGCCGGGGCCAGGCTGTACAGCGAAACGCTGCAGGGCAAGGGGCATGTGGTGCGGCGCATGTTTCGTGACATCGAAGCCGATTTTTACGTCTTGGTCGATGGTGACGGCACCTACGACGCCAGCATGGCGCCGCGGATGCTGGAATTGGCGCGCGCCAACAAGGTCGACCTTGTGAATTGTGTTCGAATCAGCAGTGAGATCGAGGCTTACAGATTTGGCCATCATTTTGGCAACCAGTTTCTCACCGGCATGGTAAAGCGGATTTTCGGTAATCGCGTTCAGGATATGCTTTCCGGCTACAAGCTGCTCTCACGCCGCTTTGTCAAATCCTTTCCGGCGATTTCTGGAGGGTTTGACATTGAAACGGAGCTTACCATTCACGCGCTGGAATTATCGCTGCCAATCGCCCATGTGAACGGCACCTATAAGAGCCGGCCCGCCGGCTCGTTGAGCAAACTCAACACTTACCGTGACGGGCTGAGAATCATCTGGCTGATCGCTGTATTGGTAAAACACGAACGGCCGATGCAGCTATTTTCCGGCATCTCCGCCCTGTTGCTGTTTTTGGCCGTGTGGCTCGGCGCCCCACTTGTTCTAGGCTATTTCGCTACCGGGCTGGTGCCGCGGCTGCCCACTGCCGTTCTGGCCACGGGCCTGGTATTGATTGCCGCTTTAAGCTTTTACACTGGCCTGGTACTCGACACGGTCACCCGTGGCCGCCGCGAGTCCAAGCTGCTTGCCTATCTGCAATATAGCTATGTTGAGCATTGAAAACACGGTAGCTCAAAGGTTCTTGCGAATGTTGATTATACACAAATGGCATGGAGGCGCCATTTGTGTTCTTGACCGTATTCGATTTATTGCCGCATTAGGGCATATGTTTAGATCGAACGAACGAGCTGAAATCGACTGGAGAGATTATTGAAAAAGGCCTTTATTACTGGCGTCACAGGCCAAGACGGTGCATATCTGTCAAAATTTCTCCTCGATATGGGCTATCATGTTGTCGGCATGAAGCGCCGTTCGGCGTCATCGGACGTTATGGGCGAAAGACTGCGTTGGCTCGGAATTCTTGACAAGATCGAACTTGTGGATGGTGATCTGGCCGATCTGTCGAGCTTGGTTCGCCTTATGACCGACCACAAGCCGGACGAAGTATACAACCTTGCGGCGCAAAGCTTTGTCGCAACATCATGGCAGCAACCTTTACTCACCGGGCAGATGACCGGCATTGGCGCGGTAAATGTGCTTGAAGCTTTGCGTCTTGCCCATCCGAATGCCCGCTTCTACCAAGCCTCGTCATCTGAAATGTACGGCAAAATCCAGGCGGAAGTTCAATCTGAGTCGACGCCGTTCTATCCGCGCTCACCATACGCCGCGGCAAAACTCTACGCCCATTGGATGACGGTAAATTACCGGGAAAGCTTTGGGATGCACGCCTCATCGGGCATCTTGTTCAATCACGAAAGCCCGTTGCGGGGCATGGAGTTTGTAACCAGAAGGATTAGCGATGGGGTGGCGCGGATTAAGCTCGGCCTCGCAAACGCTTTGCCGATGGGTAATCTGGAGGCGAAGCGAGATTGGGGGCATGCGCGCGACTATGTTAAGGCCATGTGGCTGATGCTGCAGCAGGATGTACCGAACGATTACGTGATTGCGACGGGCCGCACCGAGAGTGTCCGGCATTTTGCTGAATTGGCGTTTCGTCATGCTGGCTTGAACGCCGATGACTATGTGACATTAGATCCGGCGCGTTTCCGGCCGGCGGAAGTGGATGTTCTGCATGGTGATTCCAGCAAGGCCGAGAAGGCATTCGGCTGGCGCGCGGAGGTAACCCTTGAAGAATTAGCCGCGGAAATGGTTGACGCCGACATGGCCCGATATCAATCACTCAAAAAGTGAGCATACGGACCATCCTGGTTATTGGCGCTGGCGGCTTTGTTGGGCAACATTTGATGGACGCCCTCCGCAACGCATTTCCGCTTTCCCGGATTTTAGGCGCAAGCGTACAGGAGAGAACCGACCTCGTTATCGACATCACTGACCGTGACGGGGTACGTCGCGTTTTTTCCGGCCTGCAACCTGATGCTTGCATTCACCTTGCCGGTATTTCCTCGATTTCGGCGGCGCGCGCCAATCCTGACATGGCGTGGGCGGTCAATCTCCGCGGCGCCCTCAATGTCGCGGAGGCAATACTCGAATGCGCACCGCAATGCCGGCTGGTCTTTGCATCAAGTGCCGATTGTTACGGCCGGAGCTTTAACGCCGAAATGCCCTTGGACGAAACAGCACCTCTCGCGCCGATGAATTTATATGCGGCGACAAAATCGGCCGCGGACCTCGCTCTGGGGGCGCTCGTCTCGGATGGCCTCCGGCTCTTACGTCTCAGGCCATTGAACCATACCGGTCCTGGCCAGCAAGAAACTTTTGTATTGCCATCATTTGCCGGACAAATTGCGCGGATTGAGGCTGGATTAGCGGCACCCGAAATCGCTGTGGGCGCTTTAGACCCTGAGCGTGACTTCATGGATATTCGCGATGTTTGCGCCGCGTATGTTTCCAGCGTCGCTAAATTTGATGACATCCCTGAAAATCAGATCATAAATATTGCCACGGGCCAGGCGGTGCGTATTGGCGCTGTTTTGGAAATGATGCTCGCCAAATCAGAATGTAAAATATCGGTAAGGCAGGATCCGGCCCGTATGAGGCGCGCTGAAATTCCCCGCATTGCCGCAAATCCGTCACGGGCATTAGCCCTCCTCGGCTGGCGTCCGCTGCGAACTTTAGACGAGACGCTGGAGTCCCTGCTGAATTACGCGCGATACGTGACGAGCCTGAAATTGCCCTAGCGGGATGCTGAAACCCCGTGCTTTGCGGTTTGTTGGGATTCAAAGATCGAAAGTTGCAGGCTTCGGACGATGCGGCTGGCCGGAACAGAAAACCGGCATTATCGATTATGGAAAGTGTATTATATTGTTACTCAGTGCCGCTCTCACCGGCGAGCAATCGGCGGGGTGCCGCGTACCCGCTGGGGCTAAGAACAACCTACGCGGGTGCTCGATACCACTATGAACGAGGAGGCAGACCCGAAGCCAGCGCGGCAATGGGCCACAAAACCCGGCAATCCCGCGCCGCATCGCACTCAACCTCGCCGAACGCGACGGCTCAAAAGGTTTAATGATAGGGCAAGCTCAAAAAGCTGGTTGTAACGAAAATTTCTTTGTTAGCCTGCCCGCGCAGTTTGGAAAAAGCCTAATGTGATAGCCCTGGGACCCATGGTCACTTGCTTTCCCCGCCACACGAATATAATCATTGCCGATAATGTTTATGGGATCAGTCTACTATTAAAGCAACATTTCCTGTTTCGAAATGCCTGTTAAAACAATGGCTTAGCCGGTCTTTGAGTCGACACAATCAGGGATTTGTGCACCGCCAGAATGGTCTTCGCCAGAACCATGCTGCCCGAGCAGAATATGCGCATCATCCGCGCCGCGGCTGCCGCCCATGGCTGCAAACTATCCAGGTCACCTTTACCGCGAGCCCGCGAATACAGGAAAACTTTCGTGCGGGTTTTCGAACAAACGGGTAATGCAACTTGTCCTAAACTTAAGTAGGGTTACACATGGCCGATAAGCGATTGCCCGTTATGACATTATCGGGCGCCATTGACGTCCGCAGCATCGAAGATGCGTTTGAGAAAATAAAGGCCGCATCCGGCCCAGCCGGACTGGAAATCGATCTCGCCGAGGTCACCGATATCGACCTGACCTTTGTGCAATTGCTGGAATCCGCCCGGCGCGCCGCCGCCGAATCCGGCACGGCACTGCGCTTATGCCAGCCGGCTAGCGGGTTTGTTCTGGAAACTTTGCAGCGCGGCGGTTTTTTAAGCGACCCGCCAGATGAGCGAACGCTGTTCTGGGCCGCCGCGCCGGGGCTCGCGGCATGACCTCGATCCTCACGGTCGATGATTCCGTAAGCATCCGGCGCGCCATCAAAATCGCGCTCACCGATGAAGGCTACGTGGTCACCGAGGCTGCCGACGGCGCGGAAGGGCTGCGCCAGGCAGGTGCCGGGAAATTCGACATGATCATCACCGACGTTAACATGCCGGTCATGGACGGGCTCACGATGATCCGCGAGCTGCGCAAAAAGCCATCTCATGCCGGGGTGCCGATTCTGGTCCTAACGACCGAATCGGATGCCGACATGAAGGCGGAAGCCAAAGCCGCGGGTGCCACCGGCTGGGTGACCAAACCATTCGTCCCCGAGACTCTGATCAATGTTGTGAAACGGATACTCTCGAAATGAGTGCCAGTGAAGGCATGGAAATTTTTCGCACCGAAGCGCAAGAGCTTCTAGAACAGATAGAGCAGGGGCTGTTGGATCTGGCGCATAACCCTGCCAATAAGGAGCTTGTTGCAACCGTTTTTCGCGCGTTGCACACGCTCAAAGGCTCCGGCGCGATGTTCGGGTTCGACGATCTGGCCGGTTTTACCCATCACTGTGAAACCGCGTTCGACCGGGTGCGCAAGGGCGAGGTTCCGGCGACACGGGAATTGGTGGCGGCGGTGCTGAATGCCATGGACCATATGCGCGCGCTGGCGGAAAAGCGCCCGGTTGCCGCCGGCGAAGGCGATGCGCTGCTGGCGGCCCTTGACCGCGTTGTCGGGCAAGCTGGAAAGAAAACGGCACCGCAACGCGCGCCCGCGCAGGATGCTGGGCAAGCGCCGGGGCTGGTGACCTGGCATATTCGCTTCACGCTGGGCGCCGATGTGCTGGTGAACGGAACACGTCCACTGCCGATGCTTGATGAATTGCGGTCGCTGGGCGCGTGCCGCATCTCCGCCATCACCACCGCGATTCCGGCGCTGGATGCTCTGGTTCCCACCGAATGTTATCTCGGCTGGGACGTAGAGCTGACAACCGAAAAACCGCGCGCGGCAATTGAAGAAGTTTTCATGTTCGTCATCGATGATATGACGCTCGAAATCACGCTGGCCAGTGCCCCGGAAGCGCAAGTCATTCTCCCATCGGATCATCCAGCCGTGGTAGCCGAGCCAGAAGCCGCCGCGGAGGACGCAAAAACCTGGCGCCCCGACGCATCGGTCCGTGTCCCGGCGCTGCGGCTTGATGAGCTGATGGACCGGGTCGGCGAATTGGTGATTGCCCAGTCGCGGCTGAAGCAAATCGCCGGGGCTAGCACGGATATGAATCTTCGCTCGGTCGCCGAGGATATCGAACATCTCGCCTCCGAATTGCGGCACAGCATGATGTCCGTGCGCATGGTGCCGGTGGTTCAACTTTTTGGCCGGTTCCGCCGGCTGATCCTCGATTTGGCACGCGATACGGGCAAGGAGATCGACCTTATCATCGAAGGCGAAACCACGGAGCTTGATAAGACCGTGATCGAGCGTCTCGCCGACCCGCTGGTGCATCTCATCCGCAACGCCGCCGACCATGGGGTGGAAACGCCGGAAGAACGCCGCGCCGCCGGCAAGCCCGCGAAAGGCCGCGTGACACTCGCCGCGCGGCAAGCCGGTGCCGAGGTGGTGATTACGTTGAAAGATGATGGCCGTGGCATCAACCGTGCCAGGGTGCGGGCGAAGGCGGAGGAGAATGGGCTGATCGCGCCGGGGGCGGCACTCAGCGACCAGGAATTGCTGCAATTGATTTTCCAGCCGGGCTTTTCAACCGCCGCTTCGGTGACCAGCCTTTCCGGCCGCGGTGTTGGCATGGATGTGGTGAAACGCACCATCGAGGGGTTGCGCGGCACTTTGGAACTTTTAAGCACGCCGGGCCAAGGTTCCGAAGTCAGCTTGCGAATTCCATTGACGCTCGCGATCATCGACGGGCTGCTCGTGCGCGTCGGCGCGGCGCGCTATGTGATCCCCGTTTCGGCGGTGGAGGAATGCCTGGAGCTGACACAGGAGCAGGATTTGCGCTCAACGGGCCGTAGCTTGCTTACCATCCGCGACAATCTCGTTCCCTTCATCCGCCTGCGCGATTTGTTCAACACCGGTACGGCGCCCGACCGCTACCAAAAAATCGTCGTGATTTCGACGGGCGCGGACCGTGTTGGACTGGTGGTGGACCAGATTCTTGGCGACTACCAGACCGTTATCAAACCGCTCTCGCCGTTTCATGCGGATGTCGGGTCGTTCTCGGGCGCCACAATTCTTGGTGACGGCAGTGTCGCGTTGATCCTGGATGTCGGGGCGCTGACCGCATCGGCGGCGCAACATGACCAGACGCCCCTGCGCGCGGCGAGCTGAGAGGAGATGGCGCAAATGCAAGCTGAATCAGTTACCCACACGAAAACGCAGGCAGATGGCGCTGACACAGGCGTTGAAGTGCTGACCTTCGAGGTGAGCGCCGAGACGTTTGCGCTGGAGGCGTTGCTGGTGCGGGAGGTGCTGGATAATTGCCCCGAAACCTATGTACCAGGCGCGCCGGCCTTTGTGGATTCAGTTATCAATTTTCGTGGCCGTATCATTCCGCTTGCGGACCTTCGCCTCGCTTTCGGCCTGCCTGCCACCGCCAGCACGCGCGATAGCCGAATCATCGTCATTGAGTTCGAGCTGAATGGCGATGCCACGCTGATTGGCCTGCGCGCGGACAAGGTTTTTGAAGTGACCACAATCCCGAACGCCTCGACCGAAGCAGCACCCCGTTTGGGGACGCGCTGGCGGCCGGACTTCATCCACTGCCTCGCCAAGCGCAAAGGCGAGGTCATTGTGTTGCCCAACCTCGCCAAAATTTTCGCCGTCCGCGGCCAGGCCAGCGCCGGCCAGCCGGCCTCGGATAATCTGAAAAATGTAGTTTCGTTACACTAGCAATCGCTTCAATTTTTACGCTCGGGAGACTTACGATGTTTCAATGGTTACGTAATGGCCCTCGTGCCGCGGCGCAGATGACTGCATTGGGTCAGTCTTTGGGCTTGATCGAATTCAGTCCCGACGGAACGATTTTGTGGGCCAACGAGAATTTTTGCCGCGTGCTGGGGTATAAATTAGCCGACATAAAGGGCAAACATCACAGGATATTTGTTGATCCCGCCTATGTGGACACGGCGGCGTATCAGGAGTTTTGGTCCAAGCTTGGACGGGGCGAATACGATTCGGCCGAATATAAAAGAATTGCAAAGGGCGGGCGGGAGGTTTGGATTCAGGCCTCGTATAATCCGGTGAAGTCGCGTTCGGGCAAGGTGGTGAAAGTCCTGAAGCAGGCGACGGATATTACGACCGAGAAGTTGAAAGCAGTGGATACGCAGGGGATTGTGGCAGCACTCTCACGCGCGGCGGCGGTGATTGAGTTTACGCCGGATGGTGAGATTTTAACCGCCAATGAGAATTTTCTCACGGCGATGGGATACGAGCTTGGCGAGATCAAGGGTAAACATCACCGGATGTTTGTCGATCCCGCCGAGGTGCAGTCCCCGGATTATATGCAATTCTGGAGCAAGCTGAAATCCGGCGAAGTTGCGGCGGATGAGTACAAGCGCGTGGCGAAAGGTGGCAGGGACGTCTATCTGATGGCCACCTACAACCCAATCTTCGATCTGAAGCATCGGGTGGTCAAGGTTGTGAAAATTGCCACCAATATGACCGACCATAAGGCAGCCCTTGTTGAATTGGGCGTTGGGCTGAAGCAACTCGCGGAGGTTCGGCTTGATTACCGGATTACCAAGCCGTTCATTGCGCAATACGAATCGCTGAAGGCTGATTTCAACGCGGCGATGGTCACATTGCGCGCGACCGCCGCGGTTGTGGATCAGATCGCCTATGGCGATCTCTCGGTGCAACCCAAACCGCTTTCCGAAGAAGATATTCTGGGCCGGGCGATGGAGCATATGGTCCTGAATCTGCGCAATACCGCCTCAATTACCGAGCAGATCGCGGATGGCGATTTGACTGTGCAGCCGACACCGATGTCCGAGAAGGACACGCTCGGCCTGGCGATGCAGCGCATGGTCGATAATCTGCGCGCCACCGCGGCCGTCACTGACCAGATCGCGGATGGTGACCTATCGGTGCAGCCGAAGCCGATGTCCGATAAGGATACGCTGGGCCTGGCGCTCGCGCAGATGGTGGAGCGGCTGCGCGGTGTTGTCAGCAATGCGCAATTCGCCGCGGAGAGTGTCTCCTCTGGCAGCCAGGAGCTTTCGGCAACCGCCGTGGTATTGAGCGAAGGTGCCACCCAGCAAGCTGGGGCCGCCGTGGAGTCTTCCGCCGCGATGGAACAGATCTCGGCCAATATCAAGCAAAACGCCGATAATGCGACACAGACGGAAACCCTCTCCCGGCAATCGGCCAAGGATGCCGAAGCCAGCGGCGAGGCGGTGAAGCTCGCGGTGGCCGCGATGCAGACGATTGCCGAGAAAATCACCATTGTGCAGGAAATTGCAAGGCAGACCGATCTTCTCGCGCTGAACGCGGCGGTTGAAGCGGCGCGCGCTGGTGAGCATGGCAGAGGCTTTGCCGTTGTGGCTTCGGAGGTCAGGAAACTTGCCGAACGCAGCCAGATCGCGGCGACGGAGATTGGCTTGGTTTCCGGTGAAACCGTGAAGGCGGCACGCAATGCCGGCGACATGCTGGCGTCACTCGTACCCAACATCCGCCGCACCTCGGAACTCGTCACCGAAATCAGCGTCGCCTGCCGCGAGCAGGATATCGGCGTGTCGCAGATCAACGAGGCGATCCAGCAACTGGATCAGGTGACGCAGCAGAACGCCGCCGCCGCGGAAGAGATGACCGAGACCGCCGACGCGCTTTCTGGCCAGGCCGAGGCGTTGCAATCCGCCATTTCGTATTTCCGCACCGAGGCAACCGGCCATGCGAGGGCGGAAGCGGCCAGGCCGCAACGCGCCGCCGCCGCGGCGCCGGCGCGCGCCAGCGCGCGGACGCCGGTGGTGGCCCTCAAGCCAGTGCGCAAGGCTGCGGAACAGAATGGCAAGTTCATCCCGGTCCGCAAAGCTGGCGGGAGCGGGGGCGGTTTTGCCCTGGACCTCGCCGTGGGTGGCCCGGATGCCGCCGACGCCAAGTTTAAAACCTACACCTAACCATGCCTAACCGGTTTTTTAACAATTGTCTGTCATGAAGGAATTAAGGGGCGTTGTTCTCGACCTCGCCGCCGGCGGTCCGGACGCCGGCGATTCCCAGTGCAAATGGTATTAACTGAAAAGGTTCCGGTTATGCAGGGCGGTGATTTCGTGACATTGGCATTGGGCAACGAGGTGTTTGCCGTGCCGGTGGGTTATGTACGTGAGATACTCGATTATCGGCCGCCGTTTAAAATCCCGGAAGGGCCATCCTATCTTCTGGGCTTGATCGATGTTCGCGGCAGGGGAACGCCAACCATCGATTTGCGGCTAAAGCTGGGGCTTGCCGCCTGCCCGCCGGACGGGGCGACGCGTATTCTGGTGCTGGATGTGCCGGTGGGCGGCCAGTTGCTCGGCCTGGCGCTGGTCGCCGACCGGGTGATTGAGGTGGCGGCGTTCACCGCGGCGCAGATTGAGGGCGCGCCCGAGATCGGCGTCCCCTGGCGCTCGGATTATATCGCCGGCGTGGTGCGCCAGGAATCCGGCTTTGTCGTTCTGTTCGACCTGCCCAAGCTGCTCACAAGCGCCGAAGCGGCGTTGGCCGTGACCGCCGCGCCGCGTGCCGCTTGAGCCGCGATGCAGCGAACGAAAAGCAGGTTTCAAAATGAGTGACACAGTCGCCCGGCCAAGGCCTAGTGCCAAAAATGACAATTTCAGCACGTATAATTTCACACGGCTGACCGAACTGATTCTTCGCTATAGCGGCATTAAAATTCCGGTTGCAAAACGAACGATGCTCTCGGTGCGGCTTAGATCGCGGCTCACGGCTTTGGGGATTGGCGATCTCGACAGTTACTGCAGCCATCTTTTCGATCGTGGCGGCATGGACACTGAACTGGTCCATCTCATCAACGTCGTCTCCACCAACAAGACCGATTTTTTCCGTGAGCCCGCGCATTTCGATTTTCTGCGGGACACTGTTTTGCCTGAGATTACCGGGGCGGGACGGCGGGATGTAAAGCTATGGAGTGCCGCCGCGTCCACTGGTGCCGAGGCCTACACGATTGCCATGGTGCTCGAAGATTTCAGGACACGTAACCAAGGGCCGGATTATTCGATCCTGGCCACTGACATCTCCACCGATGTCCTCGACCTGGCCGTGCAAGGGCAATATGCCGAGGCGATGGTGCAGCCAGTGCCGCTTGAAATGCGCAACCGCTACGTTCTGCGGTCGCGCGACCCGGCCATTGACCTGGTGCGCATCGTGCCCGCCTTGCGCGCAAAAATTTCCTGGGCACGGTTGAATCTGATGGATGACCGCTACGCGGCCGGCCGCGACATGGATGTGATCTTTTGCCGGAATGTTCTGATCTATTTTGAAAAGGCAAATCAGGCAAAGGTTCTCTCACGGCTTTGCGATCATCTGCGGCCAGGCGGCTACCTGATTCTTGGACATTCCGAAGGTATCGGTGGCGTCGACTTGCCCGTGGTCCCCGTATTCAACACTATTTTCAGGAAGGTGTAGCGCGATGCCGCACCTGCGCAAGCCTGTACGGGTTTTGATAGTTGATGATTCGGCCACCGTGCGTCAGATTATGGCGGAGGTGCTTTCATCAGACCCGGAGATTGAGGTGCTGGGCATCGCCTCAGACCCGTTCATTGCCGCCATGCGCATTCGCGACGAAATTCCTGATGTCATCACGCTGGATGTGGAGATGCCGCGCATGGATGGCATCACGTTTCTGCGCAAGCTTATGGCGCAGCACCCCATTCCCGTGGTGATGTGCTCCTCACTTGTTGAGGCCGGTTCCGAAACACTGTTGCAGGCGCTGGAAGCTGGCGCGGTGGATATTATTTTAAAACCAAAAACCGGAATCGGCGCGCATCTGACCGAAGCGCGCGAGCATATATGCAACGTGGTGAAAGGTGCTGCACAGGCGCGGGTCGGCCGCAGGCGCAATCGCGCCCCCTTGCCGCCATCGGAGCCCGAGAAAAAACTGACCGCGGATGCCATGCTGCCGCCTGCCAGCAGGGGGGCAATGGCGCGCACCACTGAATCCATCATCTGCATGGGTGCTTCCACCGGCGGCACTGAATCCTTGCGCGAAGTGCTGGAGGCTCTGCCAAGCGACGTGCCGGGAATTGTCATCGTTCAGCACATGCCAGAAAACTTCACCACCGCCTTTGCCCGCCGGCTGGACACGCTTTGCGCGATGGATGTGAAGGAAGCGGCGGATGGCGATGCCGTGCTGCGCGGCCGGGTGCTCATCGCCCCCGGCAATTTGCATACGATGATCGAGCGCAGCGGTGCGCGCTATTACGTCTCCGTCAAGGAAGGCCCGCTTGTGGCGCGGCACCGGCCTTCCGTGGATGTGCTGTTCCGCTCGGCGGCGCGCGCCGTGGGCGCAAACGCGGTTGGCGTTATCATGACCGGCATGGGTGATGACGGTGCCCGCGGCATGGCGGAGATGAAAGCCGCCGGCGCGTTCACCATCGCGCAGGATGAAGCCACATCCATCGTTTTCGGCATGCCCAAGGAAGCCATCGCGCGCGGCTGCGTCGACAAAATTGTGCCACTTGAACACATTGCCCAGGAAATTCGCCGTGCTGCCAACCGCTGAAAGCTACGGCCGCATGGCGAACCGGCTGGAATCGGCCTGTGCCTTGATCGAAGCGGGCTTTGTCGACGCGAGCGATGTGCTCTCGGACGCGGTGAACGGTATCGCGGCACTGGTCGCGGCGCTGGACTCGCTGACCCAAGTGGTCGGCGACGAGGCCATCGCCGCAACCACGCAGCAATTGGCCGCCGCCGCTACCAGGCTATCGGCACTGCAGGCCGACCAAGCCGCGCGCCGCGCCGACATTGCCATGCTAGAAGATTTGCGGATGGCTTTGTCCTCGGACGTGGAAGACATGCGCCGCAGCCTGGCCTATATGCGCGCCTTTACTGTCAGCATTAAAATCACCGCCGGCGGCATCGCCTCCTTGGATCCGGCATTTCCCACCTTCGCTCTGGAAGCTTGTTTGCGAGTCGAATCCGGCTGCGCGGAACTTGACGGGCTGGAAGGCTACCTTCTCAAGCTCAAGAAAGAACTGCAGAAAGCAGCACCTCGGGTCGAAACACTGGTGCATGGCTCTGGCGACATGATTGCCTCGGTACCGGCGCAGTTGGTGACGAGCGCCGAGCTTTTAGCCAAGCGTCGCGGCCAAATTGCCGCCGCGGCCGCTGAAGCCGTCGCGCTCGCCCGCGATGTGCGCAAGAAGGTCTCGCGCATCCTCGGCGCCCTGCAGATTGGCGACAGCACGCGCCAGCGGGTTGAACATATTCAAGCCGGCATCAAACTTCTGGAAAAGAACGATCCGGCATTGGCGCCGGAGGCGGCAGCCCGTAGCCGGGCCCTGCTCTGCGCCCTGCTGACCGTGCAATTGGACTCAACACTTACGGATTTCAACAATGAGGTGGCGGAAATCGGGTCCGGGCTTGCGGGGCTGGCGCGGGATGCCGCCGCGCTGCTGAACCGGGTTAAGCTCGATCATGGCAAGGCCAGCGGCGAAGCGGAAGGTTTTATGGCGCAGTTGGCGCAACGTGTCGCCGCCGCGGCGGCCCTGGTTGCCGAAATTGAAGGAACCGATGCCTTGGCGCGGGATACGGGCCGCGAGGCCGCGGCGACGGCGCAAGCTCTCTCGGACCGCTTAAGTGCCGTGCAGACGATGAAAGCCGACGTGCTCTTCATGGCGCTGAACACAACGCTGCGATCAGCCCGCCTCGGCGAACACGGTAGGCCGCTCGGTATCATCGCTTCGGAACTACGTGTGCATGCCGGCCACCTGGACAGGACAGCCACCGCCAGCATGGCGACGCTGAAAACACTGATTGAAACGGCGGCTGGGCTTTCGCGCGATAGTGGCGGGCCGGGCGAGGGCGCGGGGGCCGCATTGCAGGCGGCAATCGCGTGCATTGACGGGGCCAGACAGACGACCGATCGGGATGTTCCTGGTTTGGTTAGCCAGGGCGATGCCGTGCTGCAATTTCTGGTGCGTTCCACGCAGCGGCTGGACTTTCAGAAAGAGATCGGCGGCGTGCTGGGCGAGGTGGCGCGGGACCTGGCGGCGCACGCGGCTAGCGCCGCGGAATGCGGCCCGGACATTCAGGCCCCCGCCGCGGCGCGCTTCGCTGAAATGGCCGCCATTTACACGATGGCCAAGGAACGCGAGATTCATGCTGCGGTCGCCGCCAACTGGGGTGTCGCCATACCCGCCCCACCGGCGCGCCCAGCGGGGGCGGCGACCGATGTTTTCGAAGACGAGCTTTTCTAGAGAGCTGGGGCTGGCGAAATTAAGCCGGCGAGAGCGACCGAACCCTCGCAGCGCAGGTTTTACAAATTTTACAATTTCCAGATTGTTTTTGTAAAAACAAACACAGCTTTTCGCGGTTTTATGCGGGACTGACATTGTCCTTCGCACGCGCAGCATAATACAAGGCGCGCGCTACACCATTCAATCGAAAGACATTCCATGACAGCCCTGAACTATGCTCCCGAAGGCCTTGGCGGCAATCTGGCACCCGAACGCGCGGCGGTTTCCGGCGCTGGCGTTTACAATACCGACATTGCGCGGCTCAGCCAGCTTATCCAGAGCCGGCAAGGCACCTGGGACGGTATCAGCGCCGAGTCGGTGGCGCGCATGCGTCTGCAGAACCGTTTTAAGACCGGTCTCGACATTGCCCGCTACACCGCTTCCATCATGCGCGCGGATATGGCGGCGTATGACGCGGACCCGAAGAATTATACCCAGTCGCTGGGCGCCTGGCATGGCTTCATCGCCCAGCAGCAGGTGATTTCGATCAAGAAGCATTTCGGCACAACCAAGGGCCGTTATATCTACTTGTCCGGCTGGATGGTGGCGGCGCTGCGCTCAGAATTCGGCCCGCTGCCGGACCAATCGATGCATGAGAAAACCTCGGTCCCAGCACTGATCGAGGAGATTTACACGTTTCTGCGCCAAGCCGATGCGCGTGAGCTGGGCGGGCTGTTCCGCGAACTCGACGCGGCGCGCAAGGCGGGCAATGCCGCCAAGGAAGCCGAACTCCAGGCACGTATCGACAACCACGAGACCCATGTGGTGCCGATCATCGCCGATATCGATGCCGGGTTTGGCAATGCGGAAGCGACCTATCTGCTGGCAAAGAAAATGATCGAGGCCGGCGCCTGCGCTTTGCAGATCGAGAACCAGGTCTCCGATGAAAAGCAATGCGGCCATCAGGACGGCAAGGTAACCGTGCCGCATGAGGATTTCATAGCGAAGGTGCGCGCCTGCCGGTACGCGTTTCTGGAGCTTGGCGTGGATGACGGCATTATTGTTACGCGGACCGACTCACTCGGCGCTGGGCTGACCAAGCAGATTGCCGTCAGCCATACGCCCGGCGATCTGGGCGACCAGTATAACAGCTTCCTCGACTGCGAGGAAATCACCCCCGAGACGGCGCGCAACGGCGATGTGGTGATCAACCGCGACGGCAAGCTGATGCGCCCGAAGCGCCTGGCGAGCAATTTGTTCCAGTTCCGCGCCGGCACGGGTGAAGACCGTTGCGTGCTGGATTCCATCACCAGCCTGCAAAATGGCGCGGACCTGTTATGGATCGAAACCGAAAAACCGCATGTGGAGCAGATTGCCGGCATGATGGACCGTATCCGCGCCGTCATTCCGCATGCGAAGCTGGTCTACAACAACTCGCCGTCATTCAACTGGACACTGAATTTTCGCCAGCAGGTTTTTGATGCCTGGACAAAGGAAGGAAAGGATGTATCGGCCTATGACCGGGCGAAATTGATGAGCGTGGATTATGACGGCACCGCTTTGGCTGATGAGGCCGATGAGCGTATCCGTACCTTCCAGGCGGACGCGGCACAGCGTTCCGGTATTTTCCATCATCTCATCACGCTGCCGACCTACCACACCGCGGCCTTGTCGACAGATGCACTGTCACGCGAATATTTCGGTGTCCAGGGCATGCTGGGCTATGTGCTGAAGGTACAGCGCGAGGAAATCCGCCAAGGTATTGCCTGCGTGCGGCACCAGAACATGTCCGGCTCGGATATTGGCGACGACCACAAGGAATATTTTGCGGGCGAAGCCGCTTTGAAGGCTGGCGGCGTGCATAATACGATGAACCAGTTCTCCTAAGCGCAAACATGCCCTGGCTTCGCATTCGCGCGAAGCCAGGGCATCACCGCTTGACCTGGGTTGAACAAGCCTTGCCGCGCAAAGCGGCCAATCTACTTGACAAATTCGGCGCCAAAGCGTGCCAAAATCACTCCCACTCGATGGTCAATGGGTTTGAGTGCGCGTTGTAGTTATTGGACTTTTCCGCTCAGGCCCCAAACCCATACCAACTGCGATACCACCAGGGTAAGGGCGCTGGATTCGTGGATTCTCTACAGCGATCATCCCGCCATAAGCGCGTTCAACATCATAAACGAGGGTCGGGAGAAAGCACGGCAAAAAGAGGTCTGAGCTTCGGGGAAGGAAGAACATTTCGCGCCTACGGCGCGAATGGTGGGGCGTTCAGTCTATTCTGTCCAAGTACGATGACGGTGCAATGATTCTGAGCGCGTGTGATGCCGTTGTAAAGCAACCTGCGCAGATGCTCGGCGCTGCCTGTCGCCGTGTGCGGCCACAACACGATGACGTTCGGAAATTCACGGTTTTTGGCCCGCTGAATCGTCATGGCCAGATGGCCGTGCTGCTGCCGGAAACCCAGACGCGAACGGTTACGCACGGCCTCTCGCACAAACTCTTTGACTTGCGCCGAGGTGAAGGACGCTTGCCCGTGCGCGCGGCGCAAACGGTCCATTCGGCTGATTGCCTGCACGATGGGCGCATGTCCGATCAGCGGCGTTAGAAGCACGCGAAGATCGGCGCACGATGCGGCTTCTGGCAGTGCGACGGCGGCCAGTAAGGCATCCGCTTCGTCGTTGTCGTGGCGATCCCAAGTATGCGGATACGGCCCGAAGGTCGCACCGTTCTTGCGGGTATGCTGCTTGGTTTGAAGGGTGTTGAGCGCAGCGCGGATAATCGCGTTGCCCGCATCGGGCGTGAGAATGACCACCGGGCCGTGGCGCTGCGCCATGTCGTTGGCAATCGCCCACGTCAGAAGCGCGTGGTTGGCATTCGTGGCAGGCGCGTCCAGAAGCCGGAATCCTGTGCCGTTCCATGATGTCCGGTTGTTGAACGTGTTTGCCGTCAGAACGGCCTTCACATCACGGCCCTCACGCACGGCGAGCGCGGCGGCCAGCAATCCCTGCTGGGTCGTGCGCCGAACTTGCGTGAGCCGATGAGTTTGACCTGCGCCTTCAAGCCACCCCATGAGAGGAGCGGTATCACGCCCATTGTGAAGGCACTGGAAGGCATCCGCCGCCGCCACGATCCGGCAAGAAGGCGAAAGCCCTTGAAGAACGCGCATCCGGTGTTCGTCGGTAAGCGTCAGCCAGTCACCGCTCTGGCTTAAGCGGCGAGTTTGGTCTCGGTCTTTTTCCAGTTCCAGGGAAGAAGTTCGCTGAGCCGATTGATAGGGTGGCCCTTTGCCATGCGGTCGATG
>Ga0116227_10004731_pt1 | contig 29413 bp, 26 predicted proteins | sample S1TSphgellanicum_FD_89693 | JGI IMG/M metagenome (GOLD analysis project Ga0116227, IMG submission 89693) | Host-associated microbial communities from peat moss isolated from Minnesota, USA - S1T2_Fb - Sphagnum magellanicum MG | ecosystem: Host-associated > Plants > Peat moss > Unclassified... | reverse complement strand
CTAACTCGCTTGTGCCAAATTCCAATGTCTCCAACTCCTTTTCCATGTGTGAATAACATGGAATTCACTTCAGGCATGTTCACATCCAAGGTGAACATTCGTCCATTCCTTTCCCCTTTTGTAATCAATTTGCCTTGGTTCTTCATGTCTTCCACAAAACATCCATTTGGGTTGAATGTCACTTGTAAACCTTCTTCCACCATCTGGCCTACGGAGACCAAATTTTTTGTTATGGTTGGAACATGAAGTACATCTTTCAGGTACTTTGTTTGTGCATCTTGCATGGACAATGGCACCTTGCCAATTTGTGTGATGGGATGTGTAGTGTCATCACCAGTTTCCACAAACCCTGGTGTCTTCAAATCCTTTGCGTCTCTAAACCATTCTCCATGACTAGTCATGTGATTTAAAGCTCCAGAATCCACATACCAAACATTGTTGTTTGATACACCTCCTACCATTGAATTTGCCATGTGCTGCATCACAAACAGTTGCTCATCACTTTGATTGCTTGTTGATGCATAATTCCATTGTTGCAGTTTTCCATTTCGTGCATCATGCTCCCTTTGATAACAATTCTAAACCATGAGCCTAGGTTTCTCGCAGTAGTAGCAATTTGAATCGCTATTTGGTTGTTGACTTCGATGACTTCCACCACGACCTCCACGACTTCCTCGACTTCCTTTTCCTCCAAGGTTTCCCGTCCACCTCCATGAGCTTGACCTTCATGTTGATGATGTTCACCATACGAGCTTTCGTGTCAACCTCGAAATGAAGTTTTACCACCTCTACCTCTACCTCTATTAGTATTTGAGTAGAAAGCACTTTTTTGTGATCCTCCATTGGAAGTACCAACAATTCTCATTTTTTCACTTATAAGTAGTGTTATTAAGTCTTAGAAGTTGGGAAATGTTTTTTGAACTGCAATTGAAGTACGGAACTGGCTATAGTCTTTTCCAAGTCCATTTAAGGTGACGACCACTAAATCTTCATCATCTACAGGGGCTCCTATAGATGCAAGAGCATTTGCAAGGTTTTTCACCTTTGTAGAATAGTCATTGATGTTCATCTTGTTTTTTTGTAGATTATGCAACTCTTGCTTGAGCTGCATTTTGTAGGCTTGTGTATTAGTGCTGTACATCTTCACCAATGTATCTCAAGCTTGCTTGGGTGATTTTGCATCTTGAATATGCATAATCATGGAATCGGACACACTCACAGAAAGCCAATACAAGACTTTCCTTGCTTTTTCATGCTAAGTCTTATTGGCTTGAATATGTTGTTGTGTGGGGTTTTCTGGGAGAGGAGGTTCTTTCTCATCACCAATTATGAATTCCCAATAGCCTTTCCCCATCAAGAAATTCATAATCCTAAATTTTCACACTTGAAAATTATTCTTGTCTAGTTTCTCAATTGTAATTTGAGAAAGACCGTCCGCCATCTTTTAAGGCACCATTCAATGTCTTCTTGGGGTTTCACAATGATTTTAATTCCTTCCTTGGGTTTCTAGGATTAGGGTTAGGGTTTTCCTTCCTTAGGTTTTTAGGATTAGGGTTAGGGTTAGGGTTGAACAAGATGGACCTTGCATATGTATGTATGTCTTGAGTATTATACAAAATTTTATATTATACATAGGTTTTACGTATAGGTACGTATCTCGTATAATATTTCATATGGTATTAAATACATGATTACATACCACATTTTTGTACAAAGGTCTTGATAATTTATTTGTGCTTCCCAATCTTCAAACTCCTTCCTTCAAATTCTCCCAAGTTGTATTTGCTCCACTTCAAAACTTTGCTTTGATGTCTTCTCAAAACAAACTTTTGTCACAGCAACTTTGCAAAGCTACTCCACACACATATGACCTTGGATCGATCTAAAATTTTGGTGAAACATAGAACACTATGTCTACTACCTTTTTTCAAAATTTCAGCTCATTTAACTTCATAAAATGGGAGATCTTGCTACTTCTTTGAAGTCACCTCAAACTGGGACCTGAACACAAAATGACTTACAACTCGCTCTCACAAACTCCAAAGTCCTTAAGATTTTGGGAGATGTATTAGATATATGTTTTCTATACTATCTCAAAATTTCAGCTCTATTGATGTTGACCACAAAGAGATATCACTTTCAAAAGAAACTGACCTCAAAACTGAGACTGAAACTTTAGATGCTTTGATATCTCTGAATACAAATCCAAATGACATGAAATTTCTCTCACACATATATTCCTATATGGTCTATAAGATCTCAAAGCTGCAGATCCAAAAAAGCTGAAACAAAGGAGAGATGACCAAAAAACCAGATCTAGCACAAAGTTTTCAAAAGCTCATAACTTTCACAAAACATATCCTTTTTTTTTGAAAATTTGAGAATAGAAGCGTCTTATAATCTTCTATAATCCCTACAAGTTTCATTCCATGATCTTTTCACAGTAGATCTAAATCTAGATTTAAAGATCTGACTTCCACAACTTTGATATGTTGATCTCCTCTCACCTCTTTTCTTTTCTTTTTCTTCACATTCTTTCCTTTCCCCGTTTCTCTTTTGCACTTGACAAACTCCTATGATATTACTAGAGACTTTCTAGCTCTAGATCTCTTTCAACTTTCTCACCAAACAACCTAAACTCTGATACCATGTTAACAAATAGGAAATCTATTCAAGTGCAAACATAAATCTTTATTGAAAGGAAACTACAACATAATGTTCATAACACAAAACATAACATCAAGAATTCTTCATGGTTTTTGTCACATAAAATACACAAACTTGTGTAATGAAGAAAAAAAAACCAAACCATCAACACCAATGTATTTAACTAAAAGACCAAATCACAAATAACCAAACTAAAATAAAAGTAATTCAACCTTGTGAAAGTAACCCAATTACTTTCCTATTCTACTAACTAATGAAACCTAACTAGTGGAGTTTGAATTTTCAACAATGGTTACCATCTTCATTTCAAGCTTTCATTGCAAGATAAAAGCCTATATGTAAAATCATATCGAATTTAGTTCTAGGTAGGTTATTGCAAAAACCAACCCTTATGCATATTTGACGGTTATTAATCCATACCAAAAAAATTACTAACATTTTAGTGTGGTAGCCATTCAAACAAATTGATACCCAATTGGTCCCAAAAATTCGAGAGTTTTTTTTTATACCTTATGTGTAATTCAAATTTCAAAATCTTGCAATAATCACCTTGCCTAGTAGTAAAAAAAAATACCCCAAGAATGCTAGTTAATATTTGCTAGATTGGGCATAATTTAAAACAACTTTTTTTTGGTTTGATTTGGGAGTTGATCAAAGTTACAAGCTCATTAATGAAAGACATTCAAACAACAAGATAAATTTATGTTAAGCAAGTGTTGTGCTCATGGTCTATTGTTTGGGGTTCCATGAAATAAGTGACAAAATTCAATGGCATCTAGATGTCACTACTTCCCATGTTCGCAATATATACTTTTGCAACTTTGTTATTGGTTAGGGTTTGATAGGGTTTATGATTTTGGGGCTTTAGGAAATGCCTTTTGTTCAAGGAGTGGTACCAACTATATGTCATTATGCCCCACATTCCCATATTTACTTTTATGTAGCTATGACTTTCGTTGTTATGGGCTAGGGTTTGATAGGGTTTAGGGTTTGTGTCGCAACCCCACTTTGAGGGAGTTGTGAGGTCGCCACTCACATTCCCGAAAATGGGACTTGGGAGTCCTCCGGGACTCCTGAAAATTCAGAGCGCGATTGAAAGGGTCAAAACACCTCGAATTGAAGCGTTCTTTATACCATTGGAAAGGTCTTGAAGTGTAGATGTTTAAAATGGCCTCGCATGAGCCATTTGAACATTTGTAGCACAAGTTATGGTCGAAAGAAGGGTCGGGAGTCAAATTGGCAGTTTGACTCTCGACCACTAAAAGTCAAGAATCGACCCGATTTCGGTGTGTGCAGGTGGAGTGTGACACATCGTTGGAAAGCTCTCGAGGAGAGCTACACTTTTGGTTTAGACCTCATCCCGATCCGAGTTTGGAGTGAGAAGTTATGAGTGCCCAAAGTCCCGGGAGTCCAAATCGGGATAGTTTCGGGACCCCACTTTGGGAGTCCTGGGAAAAAGAGCCATTTGGATGCAAGTGCGATGGAGAGCTGCAGAGAATATTATATGGGGAAGGTGGTGGCTTCCCCCAAGTTTGGGTCGTGGTGAGTCAAGTGAGTCCAAGGTCGCCCGTGGGTTGTCCCAAAACTAAAAGTGTGCAAAATGAGTTATAACCAACTTGTTGGTTGGATTTGGATGGAGGACCAAATAAATGAGTAAGCTTGTCCCTCTTCCTAGTCTAATCTCGGAGCTTTCAGCACGCCCTTCTCACCCCCTTTAGTGTTGGAAGCTGGGAACGTGCCCCGAATCCTAGAAATTCCACAACTTGAGTGATCTAGCCCCAACTTGGGGCTAACTAGGGACTTGGGAGCGCGTTAGTTTGGGGCTTTATGAAATGTGTTTGTTCCATAATTACTACCAACTAAATGTCACCGCTCCCCATGTTCCCCATCAATCCTTTTATGTATGTGCAATTTTCTTTATTATGGGCTAGGGCTTGATAGGGTTTAAGGTTTTGAGGCTTTATGAAATATGTTACTTCAAGAATTTATATTGGAATTGGATATCATTGCTCCCCACATTCTCACATTTATTTTTATGCACGTGGATTTTTCTTTCTTATAGAGTAGGTGATAGGGTTTAAGGTTTAAGGTTTAGGGTTTGGGGTTTTATGAAATGCACATGTTCAATTTATTTGATGGTTAATAACATACACTTTCTTACCTTTTGCATTCGTTTTTTCTAGTGCAAAATATCTAGAATACAAAAGGTGTGCACCATGGGGAGGTGTGTGTTTTCTTCTAGTATATGTAATGTTGTTACTTTACCCAAACCCTTGTGTGTAATCGACAAAATGCATAACCTAAAGTAAGTATTTACATGGTTTACAAAAAATAGATTAATGCCCATTGCCTATGGATGAGGAAGGTTATATAATACATTTAATCAAAATTGAATAATTATGGGTTGTTTGAAAGGGTTTGATGAGTTAGATTTAGTAGATTAACATTATATATGTGATACAGTGTGCCTTGAACTTATCAATCAATTGTGCCACCCCTTAAGTTTTTTTCCCCCAATTTATGTGGTCATTTTTTATGGCTTCATCACTGAAAAATTTAATTGAAACGTTAGATGATTCCAAAATATATTAATTGTTGTCTACTCTTGTACATGTGTATTTGGGCAAAATATATTACAATAGTTGAACATTAGGCAAATAGTGTATGGGATACAATAAGGCATGTTTTTAGGAGCTTGTTGGGAATCCATTTGGAACTTGGGGAACATGTTAGAAAATCGAACACTTGAAAAATAGTCAATAAAGAAACATCAATTTTAAAAAATTACTTTGTTACAACTCAAAAGTGGATGCCTCGATTTTAAGAAAAAATTCAAGTTTTATATTAATTTCAAGAGATAGAAAATAAAATTGTAGTTGGTATTAGATTCTCTTGCAATTTTTGAGTATGTATTAGGTAGTAAATGATGTAAACATTAACATAATATAATGATTGTTGTGTATCATATGTGGCATGACCCATATGCTTATGTTTTGTGTATCATATGCATTGTTACCTATATGTTTTGTGAACCATGTAATTGTCATTTGTGACCAATATGTGTTTATTTTACCCACATTTGGAATACCCGCATATAAGCATTAAAAATAGTGATTGGATTTTTGTCACAAAACAATGGACCCACACATGTGTTCCAAAAGAACAATGTCACAACATTTGCCAGCAATACCCACATATAGGTCTACAAAAGAGAGATTTATTTTTTGTGAAGAAAATGCAATACTTGTGTGTAGGTCTACGATCAAATAGGTATTGACTTACATGTTTTTTGCATTTGGTATATCTTATTCGGGTATTGCATTTTGGGATTGGGTTTTGAACTAGTCAATCTTTGTGGACCATTTACCAAATTATGCAATACATGTATATAGGTTCATAAAAAAGGGACTGGTTTTTTGTGAAGAACATGTAATATTTGCATTTAGGTCAATAATCATATATTGACTTACATGTTTCTTGCACTTGATATATATTTTCATATTTAGGTATTACGTTATTATTAGGTACTCGTCCTTTTTGTTCACAAGAAGGATGGGACGTTGAAAATGTGTGTTGATTATAGAGCGCTCAACAAGGTAACGGTGAAGAACCGGTATCCTTTGCCTCGGATCGATGATCTATTTGATCGTCTCTCGGGAGCCAAGGTGTTTAGTAGGATCGACCTACGTTTGGATATTACGAAATTCGGATTGCGGAAGGGGACAAAGAAAAGATCGCTTGCTGCACAAGGTATGGCTCATATGAGTTCTTGGTGATGCCTTTTGGGCTCACCAATGCACCTGCCACATTTTGCACTCTCATGAATGACATTTTCCAGGAATGGCTCGATGATTTTGTCGTCGTCTATAGTGGCTCCTTGGAAGAGCATGCGGAACACCTTCAGAAGGTGTTCCAAAGGTTAAGGGAAAACAAGTTGTATGCCAAGCTCGAGAAGTGTGAATTTGGGGTGACGGAAGTGGACTTCCTTGGACATAGGATAACTCAAGAAGGTTTAAAGATGGATGATCACAAGGTCAAGGCACTTGTGGATTGGGAACCACCCAAGTCAGTGCCACCCTTAAGATCCTTTTTGGGATTGGCTTCCTATTATCACAAGTTCATCAAAAACTTTGCGAAGATAGCCGCGCCTTTGACAAACCTCTTGAAGAAGTCCGTCGTCACTTACGAATGGGAAGGAGCATGCGATGAAACCTTTGAGACCTTGAAAGGTATTTTGGTGAAGGCGTTAGTGTTGAAGTTGCCCGACTTTGACAAAGATTTTGAGATCCATTCCGATGCCTCCAATTTTGCAATTGGAGGAGTCTTAGTGTAAGAAGGAAGACTGATGGCATTTGAGAGCAAAAAGCTGGGTGAGATGGAACGAAGGTGGCCAACGCATGAGAAGGAAATGTGGGCGGTCATACATTGTCTCAAAACTTGGGGCCATTACATAGGCTCCAAAGATGTGGTAGTCTAGACCGACAATGTGACCTTGAAGTACTTTGCCACTCAGCCCAAATTGTCTTCAGAGCAAGTGAGATGGCAAAACACATTGGCCTTGTTCAATGTGGATATTCGACACAAGCCCGGGAAGGATAATGTGGTGCTCGATGTGCTAAGTCGGAAACACCAACTTAGAGTGGTGTATGTGGGAAAGATGAAACTCTAAAAAGAAGTTCGACTAGCAAGCCGTCGAGATGCATTTGCCAAAGAGGTAAAGCAAAACATTCAAAATGGAGCCAAATCCCACTTCCATTTGCAAAATGGACTATTGTGGTACAAACAAAAACGAGTCTATGTGTCGAAAGGAAGGGTAAGGGAGTTACTCTTGAAGGAATGTCATGATGGATCGCTTCTTTAAGAAAGCCTACTATTGGCCCAACTTGAAAGACGATGCAAAAGAGTATGTGAAGACTTGTTTGATTTGTCAACAAAATTGAACACTTAACAAGAAGCAAGCGGGTTTGTTACAACCTTTGCCAATTCCTGAAGGGCCGTGGGAAAGTGTGTCCATGGATTTCATGGTAAGCTTGCCCTTTTCAAGGGGCTTTGATGCCATCATGGTGGTGGTGGATCAATTTAGCAAGATGGCACATTTCATTCCCACAAAGGATGAGGCCATGGCCCAAGAGACGGGAAGGTTGTTCTTCACACATGTTTTCAAGCATCATGGTCTCCCAAAGGACATAGTTTCAGATCGAGACCCAAAGTTCACAAGCAAGTTTTGGCAAGCCTTATGAAAGCGAATGGGGTCGGAGCTCAAGATGAGCACTTCCTTTTGCCCCCAAATCGATGGATAAACCGAGAAGGTGAACTTGGTCATTTAAAAATTCCTTAGGAATTATGTGGCGGCGGATCAACAAGATTAGGTGGACCACTTGGAGTTAGCCAAGTTTTGTTACAATAACTCGGAACACTCCGCGACTAGGTCCACCCCCTTCCAAATGGTGACGGGCAAATCACTAATTGTGCTCATGATTTGGGCAGCACATGGACAAACCCCGAGTGATGCAAGTGAGGAAGTGCCAATGGTCACACAACTTGATGAGGAAAGGTGGCGCCTTTGGGAGTTGGCAAAGGCTAATTTGGAAAAGGTGCACAAGAGGTACAAGGATTTTGCGGACAAGTCCCATCGAGAGCTGAAATTTCAAGAAGGGGATGAAGTGTGGTTGAACATCGGGAACTTCCGATTACCCGAAGGTTTAAGTCATAAGTTCTTGGGCCCATATGCGGGCCCATTCAAAGTGTTGGAAAATAAATTTTCCGACACTTATAAGTTAAAACTATAAAAAAATCTTAGAGTTCATCCCACATTTCATGTTTCCCTTTTGAAGCCGGTTGCCCGCAATGCCTCAAGGCTTAATCGAGAGCACAACTCAAGGCCCCCACCAGACTTGGTTCATAATGAACCAAAGTTTGAGGTGGAGGCCATGCTCAAGTCAAGGCAACTAAGAGGACGAGAGCGAGAGTACTTAGTGAAGTGGAAAGGATACCATCTGATAGAGGCATTTTGGGTGAATGAATTCGACATGGAACATGCCCAAGAAGCCATAAAAGAATTCCACACTAGACCAGCAAAGAAGAAGAGACGTAGAACGTGATGAAGACATCACCTTTCTTTTAGTGGGGCAGGGTGTCACATAAAATGTACCACATCAAGTTGGAAGTGAAATAAAGGCTTAAGAACTTTCAAAAGATTGTATCACAAGAATAATGTATAAGTGCAAATAGGGTGTCAAGTTTGGCATGGGACAAATGGAACTTTTTGCGTAAGCCCAAATCAAAATCGGATTCCTACTTTGGGGTGAAGAGAAATCTTGACCCCAAAAGAGGAGGCAAGCAAGGTAAGCTTGCGGGGACATGCACAAGCTTTCAGTGCATCCCAAAGGGTTGGTTGGTAGTGACGGCCAACGCGGGAAGTCATGACCTCGTTCTTTTACTTTAATCATGTAGTTTGGGACTTGGGTTTTGGCAAAACCCAAATGTCGCTTCTCGTACCTTGATAAGCAAACCTTTCATTCAAGGCTTGATTGTTGTGATCAAGGTGCAAGGTTGGGAAAGGAGTCATGTCAAGTAGCTTAGGTAAAATTAGACTTGACTTGAATTCCTCATGAGGGGAAGGTTGAAAGAATGGCCTCCCAAATGACGGGCTCTGTTAATTAGGCTAGTTTAGTCTTTTAACGAAGTAAGAATTAAGGTTTTTCTATGACATACTTTTGGGCTTGCCAAGAAAGTGTTAGAAACTTGGGGACGCCTAAGTTAGCTTGAGGCAAGGTCCTAACGCAAAAGTCGGCATTTGATGGTCAAGGATCCAAGGAAAGCGATTGCAATTGCGAAAAGAAATTTCTAAGAGTTAATGAGGACATTGACCTCTTCTTTTAGTGGGGGAGAGTGTCACAACCCCACTTTGAGGGAAGTGTGAGGTCGCCATTCACACTCCCGAAAATGGGACTTTGACTGTCCTTCGAGACTCCTGAAAACTCAGAACGTAATTACAGGGGTCAAAACACCTCATATTGAGGTGTTCTTTATACCATTGAAAAGGTCTTGAAGTGTAGATGTCCAAAATGGCCTCGCATGAGCCATTTGGACATCTGTAGCACAAGTTATGGTCAAAAGAAAGGCAAAGAGTCAAACTGCCAGTTTGACTCCCGACCACTAAAAGTCGGGAATCGACCCGATCCCAGCGTGTGCAGGAGGAATGCGACACACCTTTGAAAAGCTCTCAAGGAGAGCTACAAGTATGTTTTAGACCTCGTCCCAATCGGAGGTCGGAGCGAGAAGTTATGAGCGCCCAAAGTCCTGGGAGTCCAAACTGGGAGTCCAAACTAGGATAGTTTCGAGACTCCACTTTGGGAGTCCCGAGAAAAAGTGCCATTTGGATGTAAGTGCGGTGATGAGATGCATAGAATACTGTATGGGGGATGGTGGTGGCTTCCCCCGAGTCCGGGCCATGGTGAGTCAAGTGACTCCAAGGTTGCCCGTGGCTTGTTCTAGCACCAAAGGTGTTCCAGAATGCGAACTAACCAACTTGTTGGTTAGTTTGATGCAAGTTCGAGTGAGTGAATAGCTTGTATTTCTTCCTAGTCCAATCCCGGAGTTTCAACACGCCCCTCTACCCTTTTTAGTGCTAAGAATTGGGAGCGTGCCCCGAATCCTCCCCTAATTCCGCAACTTGAGTGACTTAGCCCCAACTTGGGGCTAACTAGGCACTTGGAAGCGTGTCAGGATTGGGTCTTGATCTAATCAATCTTCAAAGAACATTTACCAAATTATGCAATACCCACATAAATGTCTATGAAATAAGGATTGGTTTTAGGATATAAGTTGCAATACCCAAATAAAGCACCCTAAGTATGCATCGGTCTTTTGTGGTTTAGGCTGTGATACACTCATAAGATCCATACAATGCCCTTTCATTTTTTGGTTAGTTCGTGCAAATTGTGCATTTGAAAGTTTATGATTGTTGATTTGTAACTTGGAAATCTACAAATTTGCAAAATCAAACAATTTTCTCTTGCAATTTGAGATTTACAATTTCGTTATTTTTGTAATTTTTAACATGCACAAATTACCAAGTTACAAAATAATTTGTATGATTTTCAAATTTTCAAATTTCAATTTTGCCATTTCTAAATGTGTAATATTGTCATGTTATAAATTTCTATATTTTTAATTGAAAGAAGTATTTTTAAATCTTAATTTGTGAATTGTGAATTTGTGAATTTGTAATTTGTGACTTGTGATTTATTTTATTTTATTTTGTAACTTGCAATTTGTAATTTTATGCAATACTTGCATGTGTTTTATTACTTATAAACTTGGAAACATTGTTATTTGTAGGTTGCAATTTTTCATTTTTCATTTGTAATTTTGTAATTTTGTAATTTCTAACTTGCAAACCTTGCAAATTGGAAATTTATATGTTTATAATTTTATAATTTTGCAGTACATGCAAGTATGAAAATGTGCAAATTTAGCATGTGCAAACTTGTGAACTTGAAAACGTGCACTTGCAATTTGTGAATTGTAAATTTTTAATTTTTAATTTATTATTATGGTAATTTGGTATTTTGTATATTTGCAAACATGTACTTGCAATTTTAATTTTTTTAATTTATAAATTTGAAATTTACAAATGAGCACATGCAATTTGTAACTTTGTAATTTTATATTTGGTAATGTGGTGATTTTGCATGCTTGCAAATGTGCGCTTGCAATTTGTAAAGTTGTAAAGTTATAATTATTAATTTGCAAATGCACACTTGCAATTTGTTAAGTTGCAAATTTGTAATTATTAATTTATAACTTCTAGATTTTGTAATTTTGCAAAGTTGCAAACTTGTGAACTTGCAAATGTGCACTTGCAATTTGTAAGGTTGTAAAATTGTAATTATTAATTTGCAATTTTCTAGATTTTTTAATTTTGCAAATTTGCAAACTTGCAAATGCGCACTTGCAATTTGTTAAGTTGAAAATTTATAATTATTAATTTACAATTTCTAGATTTTGTAAATGTCTAAATTTGCAAACTTACAAACTTGCAAACTTGCATGAATTTGCAAATGGACACTTGCAATTTGTTAAGTTGTAAATTTGTAATTATTAATTTGTAATTTCTAGATTTTGTAATTTCGTAAACTTGCAAACTTGTAAAGTTGCAAATGTGTGAACTTGCAAATGTGCACTTGCAATTTGTAATTATTAATTTATAGTTTGTAGAGTTTTTAATTTTGTAAATTTGCAAACTTGTAAACTTGCATACTTGCAAACTTGGTCATGAGATGGTATCCTAAATTGTAGGTAGGTGAGGATAGGGGTCTACACCTACGTAAGTAGGTAGGTAGGTCAATAGGTAGCCTAAGTAGGTGAGTATGTAGGCTAGGAGGTAGGAGGGTAGGCCACTAATGCAACCCCCCACCCACCCCAAAATAAAACAGCCCAAAAAAACAAAGTTTGAGCAAAAAAACTTTTAAATTTTTGGGCAATCAATGGATTTTTTGGGGGCATTCGGAAAATTCTGGGCAGACCGTAAAATAATGTAAACTTGTCAAGTTTGCAATGTAAAAGTGGAGATGTGAAAATGGTGATTTGACAATGTGAAGTTGTAAATTTGGCAAGGTGCAATTGAGAATTCGACAATTTGTCCATGTTGAATTGGCCACCTAGCAAAGTGCAGTAGGCATTGTAGCATTTTAGCAGTGTGCACCTAGCAAACTTACCATTATGAGGATGTTAACTTGGAAAACAGTAAATGGGAAGTTGACAAAAGAGTAAAGTGAGAAAGTACAGCATGACAAAATAAGCGGCCCTTTGATGTTCCGTAGCTAGAGTCTGAATTTCAACACCCAAAAACCAACCTAAAAAGGCATGTGAGATCCTATATGGGAATACCCTATGCTATTTGCTCTTAAAGAAAGAAAACATCCCCTGACCCCCACAAACCCCCTTCCTCCCCAAGAAAATAAGGTGTGGAGAAATATTTTTGTTTGTAAATTATGAAAGAAAAGAATGGGTACCTACTGTAGTACCCCCAACTGCCCCCCAAAGAAAAAAATAGGTGGACAGCAAATGTTTTTGTGCGAATTATGAAAAAAAAAATTGACTGCAATGCGAGGGCAAGTTCAATATTTCAGTGTTGAATAATTATTTCATTTTGAAGATTCCATGCTGAAAATAAAATATTCTAAAATATTCTGTATTTTTCTTTAGGATTTTTTGTTCTTTGAATTTATTTTGTGAGAATTCAAACATTTCTCACAATACTATAATTAGTGTCAAAAGCTGCCAAGGTACTACGATAGTACAAATGTCATATTCCACCTCACAGAATTGCTTTCAAAACTTCATTATGCTCCATATATTTTTGTTAAGAAATTTGGTACCTATTTGTATAATTGTATACCTAGATCCCAATAATGAGGTACCACTTATCATTAACAACTTGTGTGGTTTCTTTTTTCTATAATACAAGAAATTTGACTTAACTCCAAAATATCTAGCTATGTTGTTTCCCTGTTTTTTGGCTCCAAATTCAAGCAAACACCCTCCCCCAACAAAACCCATTTGTTTCTTTTTCTGGAATGTGCAGGGGGGTCTGCTTTCTGGGTTTTTCAAGCAAGCAAAGCAAGAGCAAGCAACCTGTCGTTGTAGCAGAAACCGAGCAAGCAATCCGTCGTCGTTCGAGCAGCAAGCGAGCAATCTGTTCTTCAGCAAGCAAGCAAGCAAGCAATTCGTTGTTCGACAGACGAGCGAGCAATTAGTTGTTCAATAGACGAGCAAGCGAGCAAGTGAGCGAGCAATCAATCCTTTTGGAAGGGGGCGGGGAAAGGGGGAGCGCAGGCAGGTAGGCAGGCAGGCGGAAAAGAAGAAGAAGGAGAAGGGAAGGGGGCGGGGGGATGGGGAATTTACCTATGTTGCGTCAATCGTGCATTGTTTTGCAGGGAAAAAGAAGAAAGAAAGAAAGAAATGGCAGCAAGGGAATGAGTGCAGCAATCAGCGAAGTGCCAAGAAGAAGGGGACGTAGAGATTGAAAGCTCCTTCAAGAAACGGTTATAAGGAGATACGGCAGCCGGCGCGGCAGGTCGGGAAATCCGTACCCCCACTTCAGGAAAAAAACGGCTTCAATCATGAGAGCCAGCAGCGCTTTCCGCCGTACTCTCTACTTACTAGTAGTGTGCGTGCTCTCGCGTGCGCTTCCGCCGCGTGGAGGAAGGATCCGCCGCTAAGCATCGGGTTGGAACTTTGGATCACCAAAGTGCTCCTCTTCCTCGCTAAGCAATAAGAACTGTGGGGGCATACCGCTGCAATAGTTACGTAGTAGTCGTAGCAAAAAGCTCACGATTGCTACTATTCTTTTGTTACCAACTTGGTTGGAACTCTCTCTCTCTCTCTTTCTCTCTCTCGTTCAAAAAGGGAAGTCTTCCTCTGCGGACAATGTTGCTCTCATTGCAGCTGCAAAGATGACCATAAAGTGTTATTCTCAATCTGTCATCGTCTATCATCGTCGTCGTTGTGTGCATGATAAGTAGTGACTGGGCTCGTGCTCTTCATATGATTACATATGTAGATTGAAATTTGCTGATGCTCATTTCGGTTCTTGGGGTAGTCTACTGTGAATTTCCCTTGCAAAAAAATCTAATTTGCGGAAGCAAGAAAGCAATTTGAAAATCTTAAGAAGAAGATTTTTGCCGTGAGCTCGCTCAGTGTACTTCCTTGCATTGATCACCGACAGCATTTGTGTTGTTGTTTCTTGGGTTAAAGAATTTTCCTCGCTCTCTCGCAAAAACCCTTTCCCCCTCTCCTGCCATCCCCGCCGAAGAACCAGGCGACTGGGAATTGCTGTAACCTTGAGGAAGAGATCATCTGTTGGGGTTTTGAATTTCCGTTGTGGGAGAAAAGAAAGGAATTGAAGCGTGGAGTTCAGATTTTGCGCAAAATTGTGCACGCAATGTTTTTCGACGATTCCAAGCCGCCGACGACCATCATCATGCATGAGAAATCTCTCCTGTGCGGCGCTTTGGGTATGTCTCCGCATGTCGTCAGCAGCTCCGGAATGTTGCAAGTCGACTTAGTAGAGACGGATCACGACTTGCAGAACTCCATGATCGATGATCAGCACATGAATCATAGCAGCAGACTGGAACATTACCACGACCAACCAGTCTACCATCCCTATCATGATTCTTCAAACGGCAAGCGCTCAGGTCTGCTGCAAGTATAGTACTTCTAATGCCAAGAATCAATCGATAAAATATGTTTAACGTTGATTACGATCCTTTCTTCTTCTTCTCTCCCGAGAAATTCACAACAACTATGAAGGAAGATCGCACAAGAATTTCCCACTACTGTCTGTAAGCAAACCCCATCAATCTAGATCTACATTTTCTTCCTCTCCACTACTACTGTGCGGACTCGAAGATTTCAACATCTTCTTGTTGCAACGAGCACCCATCCAATGATTGATTCTCTACCTCGCAGAGATTGAGGGTCATTGCCTACTAAGATTGTTTCCGAGAGATGCGTGTCAATGACACAATGTGCGTAATTGACACAAAGATCGATCCAATCCCTCCGACAAACCACCGTTTGCAGGAGAATCTGGTGCAAGTGATGATGACAGTCCGAGTTCTGTACTTTTGTTGCGCGAGGATGGGTTTCCAAATTGCTGAGCTTGTTCTTGTTCTAGGAAGCTGTGAACTTTGCGCTTTCTCGTGTCCAAAACAGTCTCCAAATGTCAGCAAACTGTTGCTGATTAATCTGGTGCTGGTGCTGCTACTGCTACAGGTGGTCTGGTGTTCGATCAGTTGAGAATCAGCAGCGACGACGACAACAACACTGCCGGCGACGAAGAGTTTGGGTTCCAGCAGGAGAAGCGACCCAGGCTGATGATGCTCAAGAGCTGCCAAGACAGCTCCGTCATTACTGTGAACTGCCGGGGAAGAAGTAGTAGCATGGAGGATGAGGAGGACGACGACGACGATGACGACGGCGGGCATGGTTTCTGTGGAAGCCATTTCTGTACCAACGTCATCGGTGTCGCCTTGCCAGGTGATGATAGCAGCATGGCCGACTGCAGTACCAGTGGTGGCGACCTCGGCGACTCGCTCATGCTCCGGGACTTTCCACATCCCCGCCATGTCTGCGTCATGTTCCCCTTCACCTCTCCCCCTTGCCTATCCAACAGCTCCCACTGCAACAAGGTGCGTGTGCACACCTCTCCTAGTCTGGAATCCTCTTCTTTGTTGCCATGAGATACTGCCTGCCTGCTGCTGCTGTTGAAGGATATGTCCTCAAGAAAACTTGAGAGAAGCTTCACAAGTCTACCTTATAATCTCCTGTAATGTAATGCGAGAGAGATATTGGGAATCTGTGCAGTGCTGGTGCTATTCCTGTGAGGAAGTTGCGCCCTGTCTGTTGTGGGGAACTGGGCTGCACAAGACAGATCACTGCAATGCCACAGTCTCTTCCTGGCTATGGCTCAAGAACAAGGTCTCCATCTTCCCCCTCATCCAACCCACTGCTGCAATTTGCTTGCATTGTGTAATTCCTCTGCTGGTTCTGGGAGTAGCTGCAAGCTCCAATTGTCCCTGGAAGAATGAAGCTGTAGGTTCTTGTCCATTTGTTTCTTTGCTTGAAGCTCTGGTTCCAACATGAATTTTTCAATTGAAACTGTTCTCTTCCCCCATCATCATGCAGGTGCAACAGAATGAGAGCAGCAGCAAGGATGAGGCAACGGCAGGAGGCTTGATGACCACTAGTGTATCTGCACGCCCAAGTTCCATGAGTGGATTCTCACATGGGCTTTATGGACCAGCTTCTTTCTGCTCTCTGCCTCTCTGTGGAAGCTTGGAGGATGCAGACAATTGTCCACTGACCTTGCATGAAGAATCAGCTGACACTGATTCTTGCTTCCCCTCCTGCAGCCCTACATCCTCCATTGCATTTGCCCATTCTCGACCTCGCTCTGATCCATCTACAGACTCCCAGTATGTGCACACATACATGGACACACACTCTCCCTCTATCCTCTTCAGATTTTTCCACAGCCAGTGTAGCATCATCCAAGAACAAGAGTGCATCAAAGTGCATGCATGCATTTCATTTGTGCTCATCATGTGTGTGCAAATCACAATAGTTTTGATTACTACAAATCACACAAAATTCTTGCTGATGGAAGAAGAATTTGGGATGTGCAGCTGCTTTGAGTTTGGAACAATACACATTCCTTTGAAGTCAAGATACTCTGACAAGTCCTTAGAAGATCTGATGACAGCATTCGACAAATTCTCACTCGAGCTTTTTGCACACACATGTACAACTGTTCCTTCCATCAGATTTCATGCACTTTTCTCCTCCTTTCATGTGTTGTTGTTCTACCTCATCAAGAAAAGCCTGCAATCCATATCTGTTAAGCTTGTTGCAACAAGTCTGTTCTTCAAGAATTCTCTTGCATAGTTCTTGATCAATTGAGATGGGTGCTTTGCCACAGAGATGGTTGAAACATTGAAACAACTTTGCAGCAAACAGAAAACATATCACAAAAGAAAAGAAAAAAACTCCATGGGCTTGCTTGATGCCAGAGTCCATGGATTGGTGTTTACTGCAATCTCAGATTTTTGTTTGAAGCTTGGTTGCAATGATCTAAAAAGTTAGTCTTGTTTTTCCTTTCCTCTTGGGTTGGTTTGTGGCAGTGGGAGATCAAGGAAAGCCAACCCAGTTGCAGTATGTGCAGGTGATGGCAAAAGATGCAGCATCTTTATCCAAATACCATGCACTTGTTGATGAGCTTTTGTAAGTGTCCAGCAAACCCCCCACACCTCTCCCCATAATCAACAAATTTTTTTCATGAAAACTCTCATTTTCTCTTTCTGCAGCCACTTCACCATATCCAAGACCAGATCCTCTCAAAATCATCTGCAATATTTCTTCAGCCAAATCTGCATCATCCCCTTTCTTGTGATGATGGGGTCCAAAAACAAGATGCAGGTTGGGTTTTTGGCATTTAACAGAGTTGAAAACACCATAGATTTTCACCTCTCACTACCCCTCGTGTTCAACTCCCTTCCAGTGTCTGTCAACTCTCCTTTCTGTTCAATCCATCTGCAACAGCTCTTCTGGAATGCAATCTCACTATGAGACTAGAGTTTTTGTCAAATATCTGGATTCTGATTGTCATCAGATATGTGCTTTCAAAGTTTCACACATGTTTCTAGTCTTCTACAGCATGTCTAGCTTGAAGGAAAGACATTGGCACTACCATGATGGTGGGCATCTTCCTTCAATGCTGGTGCAAGCAGATTTCCTTTTTGTTGCATTTGCTTTGCAAGAAGTGCACATGTATCAAGTCATTGTTGCAAAAACAGTTCCTTAGTTCGTCAGTAATTAGCGTTTCAGCAATTTGGGTGTTGATGTCTGTGTTTCTGCAAAGAAAGCATCAGGAGTTAACAAACAGCCTTGATCAACCTGTTTGGTACAATCTCTTATTCTCATGCTGTTGTTTGTTCTTCCTCCTCTACTGATCTTAGTGGACTTTGATGATAGTTGTTAGCGCCCATTCTCCTCCTTGTCCTGCTCCTCTTTCTTACAAAAGATGGATTGTTTGTACAGAATTTGTGATGGGTTCTTGTTTTGTGGAGCCTCTGGGATTGTGCAGGTTGAATGAAGCACAAGGACAGTTGCAGGTGATTGTCAGCGTGATACCTGAGTGCGAATTTGCGGCGGTGGGTAGTGCTCAAGTGCGCACATTTCTTCGAAAAGAGCGTGTCGACGATGTACTTGTGCTGCGTGAGATTCTGGCGACGCTCTTCCCTGACGCCGACGGCCTCCTTGCGCACCTGGAGCGCGTCGACGAGCTCCGTCGCTGGGCAGAGACTTCAGACGAGTGGACCACTTTCGCCGGCCTTCTTCGCGACCTCAATAGCAACGACTACGACGAAGCATCGCAGCCGATCGGACTCACTGTCCCGCTCCGTCCTTACCAACGCCAGTCGTTGCAGTTCATGTTGGACGCGGAGCAGACAGACGGCGGCCTGCTGAGCGTCAACTACCGAATGCTGCCGCCGGCACCGTCTGGCGCCGGCCTTTCGTTGCTCTACTCAGGTTCACTAAACCACCTCATAGCAGACGATGATCGCCGTCTCGACGCCGCCGGTGCTGCGTTGAGCAGCGATGTCCGAGGAGGCTTTCTCTGCGAGGAAATGGGTCTCGGCAAAACCATCGAGGTGAGAAAAGATAAAACACACATAGAAACGAGAAAACGAACCACCCTGCGTGTCCTCAAAGCTTTTGCTCGTTCCTACGTAAAACCAAGCAGCATCGAGCTGATAACCATGGCAACAACAATAATGCGCATCGAGTCAGAACTTCATAGTTGCATTTTTTGTGTGGAGTTTGCAGATATTGGCGCTCATTTTGGCAAATCCATGCCCACTCGATCAATGTGCACCTGCTTCCTCCAAAGGAACTCTCGGTGAGTAAGCATCAGGCCTCGTCTTACAATGCTTCCAAAGTATGAGAAGAAGATACAATGCATGCTACTGAGCTAATCTGCTTCCAAAGGCTGAGAAGAAGATACAATGCATGCCATGTGAGAAAATCTTGCTCCATTTGAGACAAGATCAGAACCCAAAGTTGTGCTGCAATTGAGTCTTGCAAGCAACAGGGTCTTTCGATTTTGGGGTCTAAAAACAGATACTCCTGCTGCTGCTGCTGCTCATGCTCCCTAACCTTGCTACTGTTTTGAATACTAAACAAACAGATGGACATGGCAGTGGTGTGTCCAGTATCGATTGTTGGACAATGGGCTAATGAAGTGAAGAGCAAGCTCGCTGCCAATCTCAGCATCTACATGTATCATGGTTCCAAGAGGTATGAACACATTTTGCTACAGTTTGCCATCTTGTTTATCTTGATCTGTGGAAACTAGAGATTTCTAGGAGGCTACTTACATTGTCTTCTTTGGTGGCCATCAATTGTATAATTCTCTGCAGCAACAACTCAGGAAGTTCCACAGAGAGAAGAACACCAAAAGATGACAAATCAAAAATCATACTACTATGTACTCTTACAGTAGATTGCTGAGAACACTGCTGACAAAGATGCAATCCTTAGTTGCTGCAAAAATTGGGAAATTGCTCCACTGTCCAGTTGCTCCCTCATCACCAATAAGATTGTAGGAGGTTTGCAATTTGTACTCAATCTCTCTTGTGGTACAATTGGCTCAATCTCAATCTCTTTGTGTGCTTGCATTTCCAGAATCAGGGATCCAAAGAAGCTTGCAAAATTTGACATTGTGAGTATACACTTTCTGCATCAAGAGGAAATACCCATTTCAGTTCCTGCCTATTTTGTGTGTTCTTTTCACTGTGCTTTTCTATGACCTCATGGTTCATCCTGGATTAATGCATGTCTCTGAACAATGTCTGCATGAAATATGTACCTGAAGATCTTGTTTCCTGAAGTTTGCAAGTTTTATATCACCACCCTGAGATCATGCCTCCTGAAGCTTGCAAGTTGTACATCACTGCCCCAAGCAGGTAATCACAACATATGCGACTTTGGGAAGTGATTTCAGCAAGGCTACACAAGCTACACGCCATGGCTCAGGATTTGCAGAACAGTTTTGCCCCCTTCTCACTGTCAATTGGTGGCGTGTTGTGCTTGATGAGTCCCACACTGTAAGGTTTTTTGCTTCCTTTCACTTTTGCTCAAATGAGCCAAAATCCAAGAGACTTTCTGTGACTTCTATTGCAGAAATTGACTCATACTTTTGGAGAGGACTGACTGGATGCAAAAGTGTATGGACTTTATAAAGGGAATTTGCATCACAAATCTGATCCAGGTCAAGGATCCAGCGCCATTGCATTCACGGGCATGTGCTAGGCTGCAAGCAGACCGAAGATGGTGCTGCACTGGCACTCCAATCAACACCAGCATCTATGACCTCTATGGACAAGTAAGCCCCTACTCTGAGGCTCAGAGAAGCTCCTGTCAAGGACAAAGAGTAGTGCAATCATCTCTGACAAAGGTCAAATCTGTTCAAGTTTTACTGCTTAGATTACTCATAGAATTAGTAGCAAGCAATCTCATGGTACTTTGTCTTACAATGCAGTTCTTGTTCCTAAAGCTGGAGCCCTTGGACAATAAGAGCACATTCAGGAAGAGAATTGGACGGCCATATGAACGTCAATGTAAGAGTGATGATCAAACTGTGCTCTTGTGGACACTTAACAAGGTGAGAAGAAACTCAATTAAGGTTTCTGCATTCTAAATCTTCATGAAGCACTCATCTCAGACCTCTTTTCTGCTTGAATGTGCTTGCAATCTTCTATAATACCACACTAATTCTGAATAATTGAACCTGACATTCTGCTGAATTATGAACCATGTACAAAGAAGGGGTGAAGTTTTTCTGCACCCCTTTTGGTTTTCATGAGTGGAGATAATGTAGAAGTGGTGGCTTAAAAGAAATGGGTGATACAAATCAACCCCCTTTGGATCAGATTATGATACGGCACACAAAGCAGCAAAAGTTCAATGGAAGGGAGCTGCTGAGACTTCCTCCCAAAACTGAGCAGGATATAGCTGTCACCTTCACCACTGATGAGCGTCGTGCATATGAGGCAGTGTATCAGCATGTGATCCATAAATTTGAACAATTCCGTTGCTGGGGCCCTACAGTAGTCTCCAAAAACATTCTCCAGATCATGTCTCTCCTCCTCCCTCTTCGGAGGTATGCACCCTAGTTGCTAGCTCATGCTCTTAAACCCTACTGAGTCCAGTATATCTGAATTTAAAGACTGCCTCTTGGCATCTACTTCACCTCTTCCCCTAAATATATTGATGATAACAGAACTGGAATCACAATACTTATATTTCTTTGTTCTTCCCTCAGACAACAAGAGCTCATAAGAAACTCACTGTTCAGGAACTGAGCACCATACATAGCATTGACTCATCTTAGCCTTTTTGTGTATGTTGTAAAAATCACGAGTGCTGTAACCATCAGTACATTTCTTTTGAAGAGCAGAGAAGTCATACTGTGTGGAAGATGTTCAAATGCTGCATCCCATGATTTTTTCCCATGCTGCACATTGCAACTGTTGCCAAGTTAGTGCAAAAAATGAGCATGTCATCATTTGAAGCACGTGTTGAAGCATTGTGGCCTAAGCATTGAGCAATGCCTAGGTGTGTTCCAGACTCTGCAGTGGTGGATTTGTTTCTCATTTCGAATTGAGTATGAGCAAACAAGATGTCGGCAGTAGCCCAGCAGGACCTTCTGACCCACTGCCAGGTGCATTACCCCTCTCTCCCACACTGGCAACTCCACCAGACAACATGGAGGGTGAGTGTGGCATCTGCTTTGAGTTGATGGAGTGCCCCACAAAAACACCTTGTGGCCACTGGTAAGCACCACCTATCAAGTCTTACAATTGCCTGCACTTTTCCATTGTCTTTTGGTCTGGACAGAATTAACAAACAAACAAATCATAGAATCCAAAACAAAACTGCCAACAGACCTTGAATGTGTGCTCAAGATCTTTGAAGATTGTGAAGCATTGATATGGCATCTGTTGCATTTCTGTTCAGCAGTTCATGCTACAACTTGGGTGTCAACTGGTGCAGGTTTTGCTGTGAGTGTGTGATGTCAAGCTTGGGAACTGGCTCCCAGGGAGTGTGTTCTATATGTGCCAGCCCCGTGGCAGCAAGCCAGCTGGTCACACCCCCACCAAAGCAGAAATTAGCAGCATTGATACCTCTGATGGATCCAGCTTCTGTCACTTCACCAACAAGGTCTGCAAATAGTTCTGAAGATGCAGCAGACCCTGCACAGGGTGTTCACATTAACTCCAAGTTAAAGACTTTGTTGGCAGACCTAACAAAAGTACGAGAGGAGCATGATGGAGCTAAGGTAAGTACACTGTTTTTCCTCTCTAATCCTTTATCCAGACAGCTAACAATTCGGACAAACCAGATGCTGCAATTGTGTATGCAGACCATGACTTAATTTGAAAGATTGGTGTGGTGGATGTGGTGCACAAATAGGTGCTCATTTTCAGCCAATTCATGCAGACAATTGCCTGGCTGAAAACAGAGTTCAAGAAGCAGGGGATCAACTACCGTTTTATCAGTGGGGACATGCCCATGAAGAAGCGTGCACAAGCCATTGAGGCATTCCAGAAGGTTAGCATGGCATGCTTTTCATACTTGTGCCTCAAGAATTGTGTAACTTGTCTTGCTTAGGAGTCCAGTCTGATGTATTTCCTGCAAAATAGAAGTTGTAGGCCTAACAATACAACCCAGATCCAGCTTACCTTTATTGTTGAAACTCTTCTAAATTGCATGTGACAGGATCCACCAACAACTGTGTTTTTATTGTCAATTCGCACAGGAGCTGTGGGCATCACACTGACAGCAGCCTCTCATGTTTATATGGTGTGTGATCATTTAGTACAGCAATCCTTTTGACTTTGAGTTCTATTCTCCACTATTAGTCTTAAACCACTCACATGCTAATTTACACTTCAAGATTGACATTAATGTGTGCTGATCCTGTGTACAAGCTGCAAGAACTCAAGACTCATGTCAAATGATTTATATTCTAGGTAGGCCGGTCAGTAGTATGTGTGATACCAATGATAAAGATTTGACATCTGTGTGTCATTGCTAACCTTCTTTCACTGTGGTTCCACTTTGACTGTGCATGGCATCTACTCACAGCTGGAGCCCTGCCTAAACCCTGCAGTACGTATTTTCTTGATACTGGAAGCATAGTGTCAAGCCTCAAAGTTTTGTTCTTGAATGGAAAAAAAGGAGCATCTTGAATTGGAACAGACCAGACCTACTCTTTGAATTGATCCTTCTGGGGAATATATATGGCAGGTTCAACATTAATAAATCCTACATTTCTTGATGGCAAGAGTAAATTGCTAATGTGGCAGCTTGAGGAGCAGGCAGTTGGACGCTGCTGGCGCATGGGACAGGAGCGTCCAGTGGTCATCAAAAGGTATGGAAAAGTCCCCACTATCCCTTTTCCATGTGCATCTTAACCTTGGAAATGCATTGCCTTGCTTTGAAGCAAATAAAATTATCTATTCCTTCAGGTCAAAGGCATCAATTGATTGTCTTTGTCTTGAGATTGCTTGCTCAAACCTCCAAGGTAAATAATAAGAATCAGAATGGTCTTTTTCAGTGGAAACATACCAACTATATGTTACTGCAGGCTATATGTGGAAAAATCTGTAGAGGCCAACATCCTGAAGTTGCTTCGATCACGGGTGTCCTCTGCCAGTACAACTGCTTCACAAGCTGCCACCTCAACAAACAGGTACACCCAAGATTCGGAAAACCATTAGAGAGGAGATAAGATAGCATGAAAACAGAACCAGAAAGCTGATGAGATTGGTTGAAGCGAGGTACTCACAAAAGTGGTGCCATCTGACATGCAGGCCAGCAAAGAACAGCAAGAATGGGGTGGCGGATGTGGCAGGTTGCATCCGGACAGACAAACAGAACCTACGATTGAACGAGTTTGAGATTCTTTTTTCATGAGAAAAAGACTCCAGACAAATAAAGAGTGTGGGCACTTGTGGTTGCACAGTTTGCCCCATGGGTAAATATATGTAAAGTAGGCAGCTCAGATAAGGCAAGATTCTTGATCAAAAAACATAGCAAGTGGTTCAAATGTTCAGTGAAGTATACCATAATCATGCACACAGCTTGGAGAGAGGTGCAAGCTCTCTTCAACCCAAAACCCAATAGGCTGTACATTCAAAAGGAACATAGTAAACAAACATCTGATACTGTAGGAGATATAAGTGCAACTTGCTTTGCACATGACGATCTTATCACAATAAGAGTTCCAGCTGCAGAATATTTTTGTAGAGTATTTCAGCACCGGTAAACCTGGCTTTTCATTTGAGAATTGCTGCTGGTTTCATAACAAAATGTATTGCAGGCAATGGCAATTAGGACTTAATAAAGGAGACAATGTCTTTTGCACCAAAAATTTGTGGCAGCATCCACATGGTGAAGCTCACATACTTGCTCCTTAGCGGCAATAGCACATTGGTTGTGTGTTCATATGAAAGTTCGTCTTCATGATGATGATGATTGCCATGACAGAGGCAATTCAGCACAAGAAGTCTTGACCAAATTTGGCTACTGGTTTAAATTTATTTAGGGTTCAGATTAAAATCGAACCTGGATTCTTTTTAGAAGACAAGAAGCTATTGGGAAAAAAGAATGATGGTGTGATTTTTGCATCATAAAAAATATAGCCAGTGGGTGTTCAAGTAATGAACAAAACCTTCATTTGAGGATTCCTATTCAGGGTGCATAGCACTAGTGCCCACACCCGCAAGTGTGTGCACCCTAATGCCCACATATAGGGTACAGTAGGTTTTGCCACATCAGCAAAATGCCATGTTATAGGCATGCAATGCCATGTCATGCCACATCATGTGCATATGGGATGTGTAGTGACTGCCACTCTAATTTGCCAAAGGATAATATACACAAACTTCCTAACATCTCAAATTTCAACATATATTATTAGTATTCTCTCACTAGTTTTGCAAGCCTATGTTCCAATGTTGATGCATCTAGTCTAATTAACCAACCCATACATATGCATGAAGATATACATTTCATAATGTAGTTGCTTCCATTTGGATTGACTGTGGAATGATCTTGCACTGTTTTCAAGTTCAAGGCTTAGATTGAAAGTCCATTGATTGATTCAATGTACCTAAGAAACAAACATGGAAATATCTCCTAGTTACTTCCATTGGGGGACGCTAACTGTGGTTTCAAAGCTGAATGAGAAGTGAGGACATGTTGATTTTTTTCAAAAAACATTAAAATAACCAAAGAAATTGGAGCAAAATCTTGGATCTTCAAGATTATTTGACCTATTTCAAAATTAATTAATTATTTGACAGACATGTGTTGAAGCTACCCAAGATACTATAGTAGTGGGTCATTAGATCAGTATCCAAAATATTAGCGGTCAATCTAAAATGCATTGGAACCAATACTTGTGCCCCCAATGTATAATGAGGGTATGAGTCTAGCTTGAAAATGGTGACAAACCATTTTGGAAATAGAAATCTCATGCAGCCAATGAGAAGTCTCAGGGGGGGTTAGATTTTATTTTTTTCAAATTTCTTTGGTCTATTCCCAATGTGTTCCCTAAGATGTTCCCAATAGCACCTCATTTTTTATCCCAAATTGTTCCACCATGGTTCAACTTCCATGTATAACTTGATTGGGGTAAAAGGTGGGGTGCTAAAGGGAAGCATGACAGAACATGCTTCTATTTTGGGGTCGGAAGCATATTTAGGCTTCTATGTTGGGGAGTGCCCCATGTTCCAAAAACATTGGTGATGGGCCAATCAAATTGGCTCCTTTGGGGGGGAAAAAAACTGTGGGTACACCCTCCTCACTTGTTAATAAGAAGACGTATCAACACCCCCAGGCCCTAACCAGCCTCATTGAAAAGAAAAGAAAATTAGCCCTTGGGTGCATGCTGCCTCACCTCATTAGTTGTAGGGAATTTATATTCCCACTATGTTAATCACCCAATTTTGCCTTGGCCAATACCTCAGTCTTTGATCTGCAGTTTTTTTAGTGGCAAAATTTTGCCACTTGGTGACAGAAAAGAGCTGCAATTTTACTAAGGATTTTTTGGGAGAAAAACCTCCAAATTCATCACATTTTGAGGGAACAGAGGTTGAGTTGCCTTATTTAGACTATAGGCTCTTGCATGTTGTCAAGTACATTGTGCCAGGGGTTCAAAAAATTCTAATTTTTTCTGTATCCTGTAGCCAAATCTGGCTAAGGCCTCTCGTGGAGGATTACCAGTCCACCTTCCTTACAAATTTGAAAAGAAAAAAAAAAAAGAACCCTACTTTCATCATGGGCATCTCATATTATTTTTGTTTATGATTATTTACTTGATCTAAGTTAATAGGCCCAAAAACAAATTCTTTGGGGGAAAGGGGAGTTGGGTGTTGAATTTTTTGGGTTTTCATTGTTTTCAATGTGAATCACAATACAACCATTAAATTGTGAAAGGGCACCAAAGGGAAGCATGAATAAGTTCATGCCATTGCCATTAGCCTATGCCAAAAATGGCAAAGAACATAGGTAGGCACTTAATTTCTTGCAACCAATGAGAGAGGCTGCAATGCTCCCTTTATCATTGAGTTGTAGAAATGCAAAAATACTTGTGAGTTCTGCTATTGAAAAAGATGATAACATGCAATTAACATTTACATATTCAAAGCCCTTATGCCTTTCTAATCTCCACACCCCCCCCCAGGAGAGTTTGTGAAAGTTTTTGGTAGCACTTCAACACTAATTAAGTCAGTTCATTACTCACTATTCAACCTCTTTTTCATTTTTTTAACATATTACAAGCATCTCTATAGAATATTGTGATAAAATACAAAAATCCAAACCCAATAATTTTTAAATCCTAGCCTGTGAAAATCATGGGCATCTTAACTAGTATTTAATATTTAATATATTACCTTAATAGCAACATAATACAATTGGTGACATCAAACATATTAATTAATATTGAATACTTAATATTTCACATAAGATTTAACCTATTCTCCACACCATCTATCCATGCATTGTGCAATATTGAATTTTTATTTTTATTGTCTTTTTTCCCATTAATTTGGTTTATTTGATACATTAAGTAGGATAGTGACATCTGGCATGGTGCATATAATTACATATCCAAGAAATTACATTTAGTCATTGAGAAAAAACATTTCTTATCATGTTTATGATAATATCTCGAGCAATGGTATTCATTAAGTAATCCGATATGTAATTAGCCTAATGTTCCAACATATAATCAGCTTAATGTAATCAACTTGTAATCAAAACCACCAATTATTCCCATAAATATCATTTTAGACTTTATATAATATAATCATTTTCACAACAAACCCATAAGAGATTTTAGATGTTTTTACTTTTCAGATAATAGCAACCAGGACATATGTTGTTGTCTGGTTGTCACAATCAAAAAAATATGTTTTAATTGACTTTAAGATATCACATCAAATAATATATTTTAATTGACTGTAGGAATATCACATTGGAGAATATGTTTTAGTTCGCTAAAAAAATCACATCATTTCAATGTGCAATTTCACAAACACATACATGAGTAGTTGTTTCCACTATTCTTTTTCTAAATCGAACCTTTTAGGGGAAAAAAAAAACTACAAATGGAGTTGTCTTTATATAAATTTTTTTTAATATATTGGTATACATATCTTAAATTTTTAAAATAAATATAATGAATAAAAAATATCAATTTTTTTTTGAAACAATTGAAAAAATACATATTTTTAACAAATTTTTAACATGATAATAAATAAAAATTAATTGAATTTTTTTTAAAGATTATTTTCAAAATATTTTAAAATAAACACATATTGAACAGTTGCCTAAAGGGGCAGATGTGACTCCTGATAGCCTGATTGGACATTTCATAACCATTCCATACTTGTTCAATAGTCAATAAATGAAAATGATAGTAGGTTGTGGGACCAATATAGTGTGAAAATATGTCATAATAGGTTTTGTTTTCCCCTAACAGTAATAGGAATCGAGTCAAGAGAATATATTTTAAAAGATCACATTAGATGTCATTAATTATTATTATGAAGTGATGTGGCTATCTAATCAAGATAATGGAACATGAGTTCTTTAAGTATTATGTGATGTCATTACATATTGTAGATTATTGACATATAGAGTGTTCTGATTGTGAGAACATCAAATTAGAGAATATATTTTAAATCATCAAGAGATATCACATCATCTCACAAAAATATTCACTATTCATTATATTCAATATTTATCCTCTATAATTCACACAAAACAACACTAGACCATTGATTTTTCAAATTATGAAATGACATTTTGAAGCTTGTTGAAATGATAGGAATATGAAAATGAAAGTGATGATTTTTTGAAAAGTGAGAAGTGGAAAAAAATAAATATCAAACAACTTAACTTTTTAATTCTTTAATTATGTGATGTTGATCGCGTATGTTAATAACTTTTCATATATTTAAAATTATGTATTCCTTATTAAATGTGACTTCGAAGTCTAACATAAACACAAAATTTGTGTTCCTTAAAATTAAGAAAAAAAATTCAATAACTAATTTTGTAAATTTTAATCCAATATTATTTTATTGTCAAATAATATGAGAATGTATAATATGAGAGTCTTCTTCTAACTTAATCTTCAAGATTTTAAGAAATAATTCAAGATCTCTTTAATTCTAAAGTAAGCTAAGTCTACTTGGGAACACCATTCTAAAGGTTGAAAGATTGCATTTCAATATGAATAAATAGTTTTATAATTCAATATTGTTAGTGGATGTGACTTGAATTTTTGCCTGTATAATATTTCAATAGTCCATATTTTCAACAAAGTGATGTGACTAGATATGATGGTGGAAATTCCCATCTTATATATTAAAGTTACAGGTCTGTCTGTCTGTCTGTCCGTCTGTCCGAGCAGTTTCCGGGCATTGCCCGGACCTTTGTTTGTTTGTTTGTTTTTTTTTTCTGTGTCAGTTAAACTGCCCGGGAAGTTTCCGGGCATTGCCCGGACCTTCCTTTTTTTTTCCTTTTTTTTTTTTTTTTTTTTTTTTTTTTTTTTTTTTTTTTTTTTTTATTATTTTTATTATTATATTTTTTTTTT
>Ga0116227_10004730_pt1 | contig 29413 bp, 24 predicted proteins | sample S1TSphgellanicum_FD_89693 | JGI IMG/M metagenome (GOLD analysis project Ga0116227, IMG submission 89693) | Host-associated microbial communities from peat moss isolated from Minnesota, USA - S1T2_Fb - Sphagnum magellanicum MG | ecosystem: Host-associated > Plants > Peat moss > Unclassified... | reverse complement strand
TAGGTTAATAGGGTAGGTGGTAAGTACAGTAGCTAGGTTAGTAGGGTAGGTGGTGAGTGCAATAGCTAGGTAGAAAAGTGAACAGGGTAGCTATGTGTGAGGTCAGGTCCAGGGAAAAACGAGCAGGAACCAAAAAAAAAAAGTACAATGGTCAGGAGCAAAAAGAAATGGATTGTCATGAACCCCATCCGGCGCCGAATGAAAAAACGCAACCCATCGAGTGGACAGAACGGCCAACTGGTGCATTGGTGGTTGTTAATTCACTCTGGCCGGCATAAGAACCCTCCTTCTCCTATTCAAAGAGTCGTTACACAGTAAGTAGGAACATTGATTAGAAAGGATGTCCATTGTGTTTTGGAGTGTGCAAAAGTATTGTGGACTTATCTATGGTTAATGTAAGGGTCACTTTAGACAAGGGTTCAAGAGCAAGGTCCAATGAAATCGAGCATTCTTATTGGTCAAGAGTTTAAAATTGGTTCCAAGGCTTTTTGACAAGGTTTCAGGACCAAGACAAATCAAATTGTGATTTAACCTAAATGGCATCATTTTGGAGGGAAAACCAATTGGTCTGGACCAAAATAAAAAGCTTAAAGGAGAGCTCATGGTTTGGAGAACCAAAGTGTAAGCTAGGGTCCAAGGTTGCTCATTTCTTTTTTTTTTTGTCCTTTTTTATTGGTTTTTTTTTTCTTTGTTGCTCAAATTTTATGAGAATGGAAGACAAATTTATTGATTGAGGACATTGTTGATAACACACCAACATGTGTGCTTCCCCATTTTTTTTAATCAATTTTAGAGTTAACATGGTTGGTTTTGTAGATCCTCGCAAGGTGGTAGCTAGAAAGAGAGCATTTTTAATCTTTCCAAGTGCACGAAATGGAATTGAAAATAGAAACTAAGAAAACTTATGAAAAAAAAAAAAAAAAAACCCAAAATTAATCTAATCCTTTCACATGTCAATCACACATTTTTAGTATTGGACCCCAAGCTTTTAGACACAATCATTGTACCTTTTTTTTAAATGTTTTCTTAATGTGAAGAAGGGTCTAATTCAAGATTCAATTTGCTTCAAATTGGTACCTCCACTTTTGGTCCCTAGACCCTTGTCTAAAGTGGCCCTCAACATGACATCAACACATTGTCACTCCCCATTAAATCACCTTTCTTTCTTTGTGTTAGCCTTGCAAAATTTTATTAATAAACACAACGCAATTCTAGAAAATGTACAAGGGAAAAATATATATATAATAATTTACAAGATGTGAAGTTAACACAAATTAGATGTCAAAATCTCTTTATCTCAATAATCAATGCACATTCCAAGTTAGCCGTGGTGATGAAGGGTGCATCTTGAAGGGGTGGAAGTCGATAAATAATTACACCTACCATTACCACCTGGCTTAAGATGGAAGATGCTTGCATCTTTTGTAATTTAATTGAGATTCTTTTACTGAAAAAAATAACTAAGACAAAAAGAGGAGGGCCTTCTTGCCCTTTGAAGTTCCACATGGCATTGGCACAATCATGTAAGAACACATCATCTTGTTTGTCTAAACATCCAAACACCTCAATTGTTAAAGGGAAGAAATGATCAGTGGGATGTTGGTCACAATAGTTCTTTTCTTTGGCTTGAATTGCTTCAGAGGCAACAAATCATCAGGTAGCCTAGGATTAATGAAGTAAATATGCTTGTGTTGGATCAACAATGACAACATCAACTAGGGTGTGAATTCCATCTTTGGTGAACACAATGTCAACTCTTCGACAAGAGGAATGGAACATGGTTGAAAGAAGTGCATGTAGTTGTTTCTCATACACATGGAAGCTGGCATCTCATGTAATAGCAACAAAAATGTTATGAACTACATCATGGGTGTTGTGCTCTCATTGCCATGAGAGCAACATAAAAGGTGGACATTTGTAGCATTGATGGGATGTGTGCACATGCATCCAAAGATACCTGCAATTGAAAAATGTGGTAATCCAAATCGCCTTCAGAGTGTTGTGGAGAAGGATGAGGAAGATAATTGAAAGGTGGGAAGGATGGTCGAGCTGTAAACCAAGTGCTCACCCTGAGGCCAAACCATGATAAAATTCAAGCACGATGGGTCTTAAATATCCTGTCGAAAAGCATGCTCGAAAGGGTACGATGGTGCAAATGTTTTGAGATGGAATCTTGAAATTGAACCATTTGTTACCCGATGAGTTATTCAAAGGGAGGAAAACACGCACGTGCTAGGGGTGGTAGAAGATTGCAAGCCATCTTGAAGTGTTGTTGGAAAGGGAAGGTGTTGTTATTGATTCATGCTAAGGCTTAAAAAAGGAAGGGATGTTGATCGACCATAAACCTAGCAGCTATGATAGAAGTTACAAAGGCCCAACTCCTTAAATAGGTTGTTGGAGCGATGGTGGTTATCAATATGAAGCCAATGCCACCAAAAGTTATTAGGGGAGAAGCTTGTTTATGGGTTAAAGGTCCTTATTGGTTATCAAAGGATCTTGGACTTAAAAGGCACCCAAACACTTAAAGGAGGGAGGAATCAAATGAAACAAAGGACTTTATGAAGGTGGAAAATGGAGGTGTGCATCGTAATAGATACAATGGCCATTGCACGAAGCAATGAGTTAGAAAATTCCAAAAGCTACCTAAACATCACCCATTCTAAAGAGAAGACCAACATGTCGAACATCCTCCAATAAAACATCTTTAATGAAAGATGATGTGAAGGATGAAGTACCCAATGGAACCCCCAAGACTTTATTCCTTTTAATTAAGTGTTAAACATGGATGGGGTGTCAAAGTTAAGCAGTAGACCAAAGGGGGACCATGTTACACATTTCTGAGGTTGGATAAAAATATTTATCTTACGAAGTTTAATTTGAAAATGCTCATATGCAAATGATACAATTAAAGGGGGGCCTATGATGTTAGTGTCATCTACAATAGATGGAAATAAAAAAGCTCGAGGAAATGGAAAATTGTAAAACATATAACTCTAAAATGAATTAAAGAAAATAGTACCTTCCTAAGGGATCACATCAACAAGTTCCCATGGTAGATGGGATGACCATGACCTCAATTTCACGATTATGACGACTATAAAATATGGGAGACTCAAATGAATAAAATGAACCAACAAAAAGGATGAATTGTATGATGTCCCCACCTATTACACGAAGTTTTTGAAATATGACTCCTTTTAACACTGAATTGAAGGCATTCGTCATGTCGAACTGAAAGACCACCCAGTTAGGGTGAAGTTTCAAAGTGCACCTAATACCATGGATTATAGCTTCACATCTACCTTTGGTTGCAACTCCAAATTGGTGCGAGGAAAAATGTGTTACAAAGGCATCACGAAATTAAAAGCATAAAGTGCGGCTTGTGAGTTAATATAATGTTTCCTCCACAGTAATGGGACGAACTTCACTTAAGGGCTTGGTCATGGCGAAAAGGTAAACCACTCCAAGGATATGTGCAATTCGACATGGGATGTGACCTTGTGCGATATGAAAACAAAGTTGAAACAATTGTGGGAATGCATTCACAAAATCTTCTAGGTGAAAATAATCTGGAAGGTGTTCAAAAACCATCCGAAAAGGGCCACTTGCAAATAAATGTGGGATGTGTTAGAATGCCAACTTGAAAAGGTCAGATGAAAATTCGAGGTCCTGGTTTAGTTTGTAATTTTTTAGGAAAAGTGGGAGGAAGCCATCTAATTGAGGATGTAAAGCAGAAAGAGCTAAAGTGGTGTCAGAAGATGTGGGTGTAGAAAATAATGGTGCAAGAGCACAAGTTGTTTGAAAATATTCCCCTACACGTCCAAAGACTAAACTATGGAGAAGGTGTTTATGAATTGGAGGATCATGTTGGGGAAAAAAGATTAAATTCATACTTGTTGTTAAAGTTTGGGTCCGTAAAAAGAATTATTCATGTAGGTTTTTCTCTTTCTAATGACAATGAAATAAACATTGGGCCTCACATTGATCAAAGGACATAAATTTATTTTTTCTCTATAAATTAAAAAATAATAACTTTAAAGCCTAATGCAATGTATGTATATATCCAAGGTGGAACGCCCACCTCATTATAACATCTCATGATGTGAATAAAACAGAAGCTCATCCTAATAGAGACATCATTTATGTATGATAAAAGAAAGGCCTACCTAGGTAAAGTATGTTGATTTTTGTTTTCAACCCTTGCTTGTTAATCATGTCATCCCATAGTTTGTTATATGCATTTGTAAATGCCCACCCAAAACTAGTGATAACCAGTGTTGGGTGGTTTTCATTTTTTTTGTGAAAACTAATTAATTTCAATTCTTACATCATCTTATGAAAACCTAATTAGTTTATATATATATTGGTTGGTGAAAACCAACCAAGGTATCAAAAAATTTAATTTTTCCAAATTTATTCAGTTCTCAGATAAGGTGGTTTTAGCATATACGATAATAGTCAGTTTTCAAATCCGACTTTTCACAACCTATTTATTACATTTTTCACAAATTAATATTTAATTTAATAATTAATTAAGTAGATAATAATTTACTTTTTTTATTTAAAAAGATTCGCTTAAAATTTTATTAAAACTAGGTGAAAACTTGGGGAAATTTTTTATTTTTAATTTACAATTCCATAATTTCATCCCTTTCAAAAGCTCCTTTAAACATTTTTAATAGGGACTTTTTTAAATTAACATCATTTTCAATAAAATCTACTAAACTAAAAGGGGATTACAACCTATCCTAAGATCATTATGCCATTTTTGTTGACAAAGATCAATTTGTTGAATTTTTTTAATTATAAACAACATATCTAAATACTAATAAAGATTTTAGTTGAGGAAAAAACTTATTCTATTTCAATTTGGGATCCAATTATCCTTAAAAGATTTGTTTCACACATAAACCAATTGTAGGAAACATGTTTTTTTTTTTTTCAAACACTATAGTGGACCCTTGATGTCTTTAACATCCATTGATAATGCCTGAAAATCAGAAGTTTTTTGGTGATCAATTCCATTGTTGGCTCATTTGTGCTGGCTATCATCTCAAAAATATCCAAATTAGTGTCCTTTTCAACCTTTTAATCAACAACACCCCTTATCAAGTTTAACCAAAGGATGTAAATGATAATAACATTTTAAAAACATAGGAAACAAAGATTTTGTATCATATTTTTCAACAATTGCCTTCCCTTGTTCACGACCAATAAGTGAAAACACAATACAAAAGGTTTTAAACCTAGGGTCCAACATTAAAGAAAACATATTATGGGCCTTTCTTTCTTCATATTTTTTTAAGAAGGTAATAAAAGAATCCAAAACCTAAACAACTTCCTTTTTATGTTGGAAGCCAAACATGATAATTCATATACAACATTTGCATTTTTTTCCATTAAATTGTCAAAGGTTGCAGAATCAATTTCATCCTGAATTTTATACTCATGGATATGGCAAAGTTTAATGCATCATTAACAACCAATGACCTTTATACTAGTTTAGAATACAAGCAAACACAACACGGCCAAAAGAATGAACAATAATTTGACATATGTGCCATGTCAATGCATGTGGTACTCTTGCACTCATTTCACAAAATTCTACATGTTGTAATATAATATAATTGTTTTTTTAATTATAAAGTTTCTTGGAAAAGGATAATTTTACTAGCAAATTTGCAAAAGCAAAAGAAAATGTTAGAATATGCATGGTAGGAATTGAAAAAGAATGTAAACACAAAAAAATTCAAAAGAAATAAAAAGTTACCTTGTCTTCACTAAAGTATTCAATTTCCTTGGGGGAAAACCTTAATTAACACATGCCTTCTCCCATTCTTGTTTACCCTTTCCTAATTTTTTTTGGCCAAGTTATGCACTTCCACAAATCTCCTTGGTTAGCTTTGATTGATGCATATCATAAGCCTTTGCAAACTTTTTCTTCTATTGTAACATATTAACACGCTTTTAAAAATGCATGACCAAAACAAGTACCCTAAAAACTTCTTCCAAACCCAACACATCACAACTTACAACTAATTTTAGGGCTATAGTCATAATGTTTAAATTAGATCCCTCATCCTTGACATAAGCAACAATTTTCCCTTCAATGCATAATCATCAAATAATTCTATCAAAATTTTCACCAAGGTCTATCCATTAATATTTGTTGCCTCAAAAAAGCCAAGGGTAATGTGTTTTGGCTACCATTAATTCTTAAAAAATTGATCACCAATGCAAATATCATGTGCACCTTTTGACATCCATAAATCAAAGCTTGTAATTGTATATTAACGTTATAGAATGGCATTTTGTTAAAGCTGGTAAAATGTACAATTGTTTAGTTTTTCCATCAATCTGAACAATAATTCATGAGAAAATTATTTTTTCGAAGGAAAAATAAATCTTGGACACAAATGCATATTAAATCATTTTAACCAAATATTTTCACAAACTATAAAAGAAGATAGTTTTTGACAATTAAAAGGCCCAAATCTTCCAAAAATTACTTTTACTACAAACCATTTTTTTTGAAAGTTTCCTTTATAGCAAAAATTGGACATGGAATTAAAAGACATATTGGTCTCTTTTTTGAAATTTGTTTTTCATCTTCTCTCAAAGGACTATTCATTTCTTCTTCAATTATTTTTTAAATATTACAATGATCTGAATTTACATGTTTTCTTAATGCAATTATACCATTAATTGTCTTATATGTGATTAATCTTCTTCTAGCTTGAATATTTGCATTTAAATTCAAAACTAGACTATTGCAACAAAGAATACAACACATGATTTAAAGAGCTATTAAATCCACTTCTTTGTTATCATTAACACAATAAAATGCCCAACACAATGCATTTTTGCTATTTGGTTTTGAAAATAATCTTTGTGCATGTAACTTCGTCAAATTTTCTTTCATTTTCTCTTCATTATTTTTTAGATTTTTACTTCCTTATGTTCAAAGACATGTTGTTCTTTAGGTTCTTACAAAGGTTCATCTTCCATCCTTACTTCATTCATGAATATATCATCCGTATTTTCATTTTCACATGATTGTTTCATGTGTTAGTTTGAAATTAAAAATTACTACCTTGATGAGTAGTGAAAAAAACTAAACAATTATATGATCTATCAAAACTAACATTTTCAAGCATTTACAAGATGAAATCTATTTGTTACGTATTTGCAAAATAAAATGATATATATTTTCTAAACATTTACAAAAAATATATAATGGAGTTTTGTAATGAAATGTATAATAAAATTAAAATATAGGAAAATGCAAGTAAGGAAAATCTTGCAAAAAAAGGCAACAAATTAAAAAATCACTTCAAGGTCTTAATAGTTTGGTGTTCAAAGTTCTAAACTTTGACTTGCACAAGGCAAAAAGGGGGGGGGGGGGGGTTATAAAACAAAAAAGAAAAAAAAAAAAATAATTGTTTTGGTTGATTTTGATGTGGGTGAATATGTTAAATAAGTTGATAAGAAAAAAGGAAGAGGGGGGGGGGGGGGGGGGTATTAAACTAACTAGGGAAACAAAAATAGCACTAACAAAAGAATAACAACAATAAAGGTTAGGCTAATAGGTACTTGAGATTGTTAGAATAGAACAAACACCGACATGAGAACACAACAACACTAACATGCAAAAATAACAACAAAACAAGATGAAAATGGCAATAATATTTATGCAAAAAGAACAATAACATGAATGTGGGAAGGGCAACAACACAACTATGGGAAAAGTAACATCATGAATATGGGAAAAGCATAATGGCCAACATGGGAGGGAAACAACACCAACACAAGCAAGCAATAACACCAACGAGGGAAAGTAACAATGCCAATGTGAGAAAAACACAACCAACGGAGAAAAGCAACGCAAAAAAAACAACGTGAAAAAAACAATGCAAGAAAAGGAACCTTAAAATGGAATATGACTTTGAAAACCAAATGGAGGTTCTTTAAGAAAACATCTTCAGTTCTTCAAAAAACATTTGTAATAAAAGAACTGATTCTCCTACTTGGTTTTCACTCTAGGTTTCACATGTAATGGTGTCGACCAGTTTTCATTGTGAGGATTGGGCTAAAAACCGATTGATAATTTGAGAAATGTTCAACACTAATGATAACTTTTGCTTCATATTTTACAATGGGTAAAACCCATGGGTGGGAAACATTCCAAAAATGTGGAACTAGACCTAGATGTTATCATTTTGTCCTAAGCCTTTTATTTTGGGAATGCCCCCACCCAAGGGTTTTATCCTACCTAAAATGAAATGCAAGGTTTTATTTAGGTGTTCATTCTTTGGCCACATGACTTTTAAGTTTTTCCCACTCTATGGAAAAGAAACTCTTGGACAATAAATCCTCTCCTCATTGTGGTTGAACTAAAATAAAAACATCCCATATAAGATGTATGGACTAAATTTCACTTTGGGTTTATGTTCAAATTATGTATGATGGGAAAGAAAACCATCCTACATATAGCTTTACATGAGTGTTTTATAGAAGGTTTTCTTTGAGAATGGTGTATTGAATTACTCTATGATAATCTGTATATGCCACATGAAATTACCAAAGTGATGAGAGGTAGTTGCATGTTGAAATACTTTTGAAGATTTTTTTAAAGCAATAGCATTCCCAATTAAATTTTATATCACAACACATGCCTTTTCTTTCTTGCAAGAGTTTGACCAACTTTGGCTTTTAAGAGTTCAAGCATCATGTCAATGTATACATAATGTTTGAGGTTTATAAGATTTCAAGTGGTAAGGGATGCAATAGAAGGTGTTGGGTTCATGTAAACATTATTTATATTGCTTTTCCTTTCCATAAGAAGTGGGGCACATATTTTAAACTCCCCATGATTTTTTTTAGAAACTCAATTTTTTGTCAATTGATTGATGCTCATTCCATTTTTTTGTGGCACAAGACTCTTGCATGTTGTGTTGACTGTTTTGTTCCATTGATGGGTATTTTAGCTTTTAGACAAGCTAGGAATTTTATAGTTTTAAGTAAAGACTCCAAAACACAAATATTTCAAATATTTTTTGTTCGTGTTTTATTATTTTTTCAATTTTCTTTATGTGTGTTGCACAATGACATCAATGTTTTTTATATTTATTTATTTTTCAAAAAACATTATGTAGTTGAAATGGCAATCATCCATGAGACAATTTACAATATTTGATTATTAAAAATGTGAATGTAAAAAAATGAACATCCATCTATATTTTGAATGTTTATTGGAACCATTTTATTTTTTGGGGGTGAATTTTCACCAAATGGCAGCTTTTTATTCAAAAAAAGCAAAAGATTCAAAGTGTTCTTATGTTTTAGTTACCAAAACTTGACCCCAAAAAACTTAAAATTATCTAAATCATGAAATTCTATGTTACATTCTAGTAGGTAGCCAAAATTATGAAGATGTTTCACATTCTTTATTTGATTTTCTTTATAGCCAAATTTAGATAAATCATCTTATGCATGATTGCACCTTCAACTACATCAAAAATTTCAAATCATAAACATTTTTTTGTAACTTAATATAGAATCTAGCAATTTTGTAAAAGCATCAAAAAATTTGATCAAATTTGGATTTATAAAAAATTCAAACAACATTCATTTTTCACCATTTTGCAAAAAAAAATCACCATTTGGTGAAAATTCATCCAAAAGAAAAGAAATATAAAATGTCATCCATGGGTATGAAAGTTTCAAAGAATTTGTTAAGTGATTTGGTTACAAATGTTTTGTTGGTTGGATTCCAAACTCAATAACATCTATTTGAAAACTTGTAGTTAGTAGAGGCCTTGTTCACATGTTCAAATTGTTTTAATTGAATTATAATTTCAAAAATTTCAACTAAATACATAAAAAAAACAAAACCCAATAATGCCAATCAAGATATTGTTACTCAAGTACAATATTAATAATTAAGTGGTAATTATGCAATATATACATGTGTCAACTTGATAGAAATTTGTATTAAAACCAACGGCTTTAGTTTTCAAGGAAATACATTGGATATTTCCAAGAAATACCAAAATCTGTAAAAAATAAAAATACATGTAAAATACAATTAAAGTCTAAATATTTGTAAGTCTACATTTTGAAACCCCACACACAAAGTCAGATACGTATTTTTTTTCAATACCCAAATTATACATACGAGTAACTTGGACTTGACCGATTCTGTTTTCAGAATCGACATGGGCCACACGACAACTCTCTGTCAATAGAATCGGTCTAGTGTCAATTCTGTCCCGTAATAATGACCTAATTTTTTGCAGAATCTGCACCCTCTGAAGGAGACGGTGATTAGGGTTTGGAGCCGCCTTCGCCATTTCCTCTTTCGCTTTGTGCAAGCTTTTAGTGCGCTTCAGCATTTCTCTGTCAGCCCGCTCGCCCGCCTGCTCGCTCGTTTACGGCGCCGGAGAATCATATCGACACAATGGTAAGACCTTCTCCCCTGCCATCATCTTCGCGTCTGAAATTATTTTCTTGTTTTCCTGGTTTGTTGTTTCGGGAAATGGAGGTTTATTAAGTTTTGAGGACTCCATTTGCGACATGGCGGGTTTCATTGTTTCCTCTTATCTGGTTAATCTTATAGATCGAGGTTTTTTCGTTGCTGATCGTTTTTCTAAGTAGCCTTTTTTTTCTCGTCCACTTCTTGATATTTTTCGGTTGTTGTTCCTTTTTTTATTATTGTAGTTTTTCAGGGTTCATGTTTTTCTTTGCTCCAGCATCGTTTTTGTAATGGTGTTTATAAAGAGGGGTTTCATTCTTGCTTGAATAATCGGTGATTGCTGTCATGGAATTCTAATTAGGTTTTTGTTTTGGTGATGATGATTGCAGTCGCTAATTGCAAACGAGGATTTCCAGCATATTCTGCGAGTGCTCAATACCAATGTTGATGGAAGACAGAAAATCATGTTTGCCCTGACCTCCATCAAGGGAGTGGGCCGACGGTTTGCAAACCTTGTCTGCAAGAAGGCGGATGTGGACATGAGCAAACGGTATGTTGTATGTTCTCTCTGGGTTCGAATCTTCATCTCTGTTTCCAGTTTCTGTATCTTACTCTTCATGTCAAGTAATCTTACTGTGAACCTTTTGAATCAGTTGTTAGGTTATGTAGCTTATTTCACCAGTTATCAATATATGTTTGTCATCTTGCTAGGTCCGCCAAAATAGTGAAAGGTGCCAGTCTTGCTGTTTTTTTATTGTTCAGGCATTTTTGCATAGACTTAAGGATTTTAGGGTTCTTGCAGAGTGTGGGAAACCACATTATTAAAAATTCAGTTGTTGTGAATGTGGCTACTTTTGCAACCACAAGATTCTGAAACCCTAGGGGTGCAATATTCTCCAATCATTTTCATCTGAAGACAGCTTCTCAAGAATCCTTGTTGTGTTTGTTTCTTCTTTCCCTATTCCTGACCTGAACTTTTGTATGTTGACAGTGCTGGAGAGTTGAGCGCTGCAGAGCTTGAGAATCTCATGGTGATTGTGGGAAACCCACGCCAGTTCAAGATTCCAGATTGGTTCTTGAACAGGAAGAAGGATCACAAGGATGGGAGGTATTCACAGGTTGTTTCCAATGCGTTGGACATGAAGCTCAGGGATGATCTGGAACGCCTAAAGAAGATCAGGTATGCTGCATGAATCCTGTCCTAGTGAGTGCCCTGCTGCATTTTTTGACAACCTTCTTGTGCAATGTGATAAGTTCCTTGAAGAATGACACAGCTAGCTGAGACAAGTGTGAATGGGAATGGGGTTGCAGAAATCATCGTGGTCTTCGCCATTACTGGGGCTTGCGTGTGCGTGGGCAACACACCAAGACCACAGGACGGCGTGGGAGAACTGTTGGTGTGTCCAAGAAGCGATAATGGGTGTACTGTTTTTTTGGATGGCAGTTGGAAGTCTTTGTTCCCTTGTCTGATATATTAGCTGATTGGACTGATGGAGGATTATCAGGATCGACATGGTTAATGCTGTTTTTACAACTTAAGAAACCAGGGTTTCAGATTTTGACTTCTTGTGCTTGGATTGGATTCATCCTTCTGTAGGCACTGGGTAGCTCTACATTCCTGGTTCTAACTATGAGAATTCTTTGCATGTGTAAGCTCTCAGAAGCAGAAAGAAAAGATTCTCCTAATTCTTGCTTCCCTCTGTTTGCAGAAAAAGTTCCTACTCCTCTTGACCCTTGTGGCAGATTAGATATCAAGGTTTTGTGGTGACCATTCTAACCTACTCCATTTCCATTTTGGTAACAACTGGGTTGTATCATCAACATCAATGGTACAAAGGCAAAACATGAATCATGAGGAAACACAAAAGTCATTCTGGGCATGTTCAGTTGTTTGTCCCTCAGTGGCAAGTGATCCATAATCTTGAATATGCAGCTGTTCTTCCACTTGGCAAAATTTCAACAGTCTTTCAGCAATTGAGGCCTTAGTCATTCATTTTCACTTTGAAACTCATTGCAAAGATACAAGATGGATGGAGGGTAATTAGGATCCAGGGATTCTGTTATAAGCGGTGTTACATGGTTCATGTCGTTGGCACTGTTAAGTGGATTCTGTTCTCTTCGTTTTTCCCATGACATGAACCCTTTTTGCCTGCTGTTTTGTAAGTACCCAATATTTGTAATTTGTGCAACCACCCAAAAAAATACATACAGGAATGCACTCTCTCCTGCCTCATTCCTAGAGCTTACAAAACTAACAAAAGAAACAGTGTGAACCTAACTTGCAAGCACGCACTTTGTACTGCATCAAGAAGAAGAGCTTGGAATTGTGAGAAGTTCAGCTAGCCCCTGGAGCTGAAAACGGCTGGTGGGAAGGAGGGAGGTGTACAGGAGGAGCATGAAGATCTCTACCTATCTATCTATCTATCTATCTGTAGAGCATTTCACGGTAGTCATTTACAATGTGCAATCAACTGTATGGAATTCTGCACAAAAAAATAAGGAATCAATCCTTGTGGCAAGCAACGAAAGAAATTGCTTCAGGAAATTGTATTTTATGTACAACATTTTCATATTCGTGTGATTGTGTTGTGGGATCGATGATCTTGAGTGGGACCGAGCAGAGCAGCGGATTGAATCCGAGTTTTGGGTACCTTTGCTGGAAATTGGAGTTACGGTTATGCTTTGCTTGCTAGCTAGCTAGCCAGCAGCAGCTGTTGCACAATCCGTCTTCTTGAAGCCGACTCGTGAGTTGCTGAGGTCGAAGTTGAGGAGGAAATTCTGTTGCTGAACGTTGCCGATGATGACGGCAACGCACATGGAAGGCGGCTGCTGGAGTGGGCCTGAGTTCAAAAATGCCAGGCAATAGAGTTCGTTTGTTCCAGGGTCGAAAGGACCGATGATCACGTTGTTGAAGTCCAGTTCCATGTCCACATTTCCTTCGAACTGCAAAATCACTGGAGGTATCCCTGACTCTTCTGATCTGCCCTTGTGATGGGAGGAAGATTTGGGAAGCAGGAAGCAAGTTTGTAAGCCGCCGGGAATCAGATCTGACCATGGTGGTGCAGTAGCAACAAGCAGCTCCAGCTTCGCTTGCTTGAGAATGGCATCTTGCAACGGGAGGTAAACTTGCTCAGGAAGGAAGGAGATGTAAGTCCCGGAATCGATGATGGTCCCGCCGCCGCCATTTGGGTTAAGTTCCATTGCAGAGAAATCGATGGGAAGTTGTTGCTTTCCGACTCTGATGCCCACCAAGCTCACGTAGTAGAAGCCTGGAGCTTTTCTTGCTGTGTTCAGCATGGAAGTGTATGCGAAAGCGGAAGCAGGCTGATCCGCTGCTGCTGCTGCAGATCCGCTGCTAGTGCTGGATCCGAAGACGAGAGAGCTTGTCGCATTCGGAGTCTTCATCCTGTCGATCATGCAGTAGGAAAACGAAACACCCATTTGTGTTGCGAAAGAGAACGTCCCTCTGTCAAGACCCAGAAGCCCGGAACTCCCTACAAACAGACCCTGGTTCAGTCTCCCGCATCCGAAGATCACTTCCTCCGCTGCAACGAATGTGGATCCGCTGCTGCTGCTGATGCTAGACTCCATTGTGAAAGTCTCGGAGGACAAGGAACCCCAAGTGTCGCTACCATCGCCGTAAGTGGCAGCATATGCGCAGCTGCCATCTCCTTGAGAACACACATTGCTCACTCCATCCGTGATATGGCAATTCTTGTTGCTGCAATCGAAGACGGTGTAGGAGCTCGACTTGTTGGGATCGTAGATTGGGAGTATCTGGTTATAGCAGACGACACAGGGAGTACACTGCACCCAACTGATTTCGCTGCCGGTGTCGACTGCGAGGAGCACTTCCTGAGGAGGGTTTCCGAGCTTCAAAGACACGAAATACTCTTGGCCTCCTCCACTGGCCGGACTTGACAATAAGCCGCTTGCAGAAGCAACAGCAACAGCAGGAGGAGCAGCATTGATGAGACTTGCAGCTGCAGAAGCTTGTGCTACTACAAACTGATGAGCATGAGAATTCTTCAGTCCAAGTTTTGCAACAACGCGACTGTTGAGGTAGCGTACTCGTGACTTGCTTCGAGCTATGGCGCTGGAGACCAGCTGAGGCAGCCGCTGCTGGGCGGGGGGGACGACTGCAAGTCCAAGTGCGAGAGCTACTTGTTCTCTGTGCATCAACTTCAAGCTCACAGCTCCATGATGCGACTTGGACTGATCCCAGTCAGTCTTCTTGGAAGCTGATTTCTCGCTGTGTCCTTCAGCAGCTGCTGCACCACCACCAACTGCTGCCGCCGCCACAGCGTCTGAGGTGGAAAGGCTAAGACAAAATGTAGTCAAGGATAGAAGAAACACTGTTGCAATCCAACATCGAGTTTTGTAGATTGCTGTCACCCCCATCAGACCTGGAGCTGCAAAACCCAATTCAAGATTTTCTTCCCCTCCTGGACATCTGATCAGCTCCAGCTTGCTTACTTGCTGAATCCCTTCCCCTCCCGCCTCCCCATTCTCCTCAAGGCTCAGTCCTCCCTTCAACAAGATCTGCCAAGCAGGCTGCACAGAGGTAGGCACCTTGTGCAATCTGCCAGGTACCTTCCATGACCGTCAAGCAGGCAGGCAGGTACCTACCTACCTCTTGCAAACCAGAAGGTACCTTCCATTTGCCTTCAAGCAGGCTAGTACCTACCTTGCAGCTGCGAAGGTACTTACCTAGTGCAAACTGGAAGGTACCTTCCATTTAGCTTCAAGCAGGCTAGGACTTACCTTGCAGCTCAGAAGGTACCTACCTAATGCAAACTGGAAGGTACCTTCCAGTTAGCTTCAAGAAGGCTAGGACCTACCTTGCAGCTGGGAAGGTACTTAACTAGAGCAAACTGCAAGGTACCTTCTTTCATTACCTACCTTCAAGCAGGGTACCTTCCTTTACCTTCAAGGCTGAGGGCAAGGTACCTTACCCAATCCTTAAGGTACCTTCCATTACCTTCAAAAAGGTTTTGAGATACCTTGTGCAATCTGTTGTAAGGTACTTTCTGTTTTCTTCAATCAGGCTGGGAGGTAGCTTGAGCAATCTCAAAGGTACCCTCAAGCAGGTAGGTTGGGAGGTACCTTGTGCTGCAAACCACAAGGTACCTTCCATTACCTTTGAGCAGAGACTGGGGAGGTACCTTTCTGCCCAATCTGTATAGCACCTACAAATTACCTTCAAGCAGGTCTGGGCAGTACCTTATGCACTCTGTAAGGTACCTTACACATTACCTTCAAGTAGACTGGGAGGTACCTTGCACAATCTGTAAGGTACCTCCCAGTTCGTTCTTTGCACTTTTAAAAGATTTGGGATAAAATTTGTGGCTGAATATGTTAAAAGTCTGACTTCTACTTTAGTTGTTCATCTTGAGGATTGGAAATTATCAGTAGCACTTAATAAGTTATAGTTTGGACCATATCCTTCTTACCTCAATATTCCTTATCTTTGATGATGAAACCCTGCCAACCATAAATAAACCAAAGCACCCAAAAAAGAAAAGGGGGAATATGAGGAACAAAATGGAAGGACCCACATCCAAGAAGACAATTGAACCACCTAAGATGCCAAACCAACAAGGGGAACGCCAAGTTCCTGGACCCCCTCCTGTTGTTGCAAGAAGCATATCAAATAATGAAAGGGGAGGACCTCCTGAAACGAGGCCTAGCCTAGAAAAACCCTCACCTACTGCAACAGCACATCTCAAAATAGAGACCGCCTGCACACACATTGTAATAATGTCACTAACACTCTCTGCCTATTAAATGCATGCAAAACTGAGGGAGGAGGACTTCCAGTGCCGTTTGCTCCCCACGCCATGTTGACATGACTTTCCTCTTGTTTTTGTTTCCCAAGCCTTGTTTTGTCATGGAACAAAATTTCACAAGCTTACATCAAGCAACATCCCCATCCTCCATTTAAGTCCAAAAGTTGACAAGGCTGCCAATTGCATCTACAATTGCACCCACATCCAGACAAACATTAACCTGGTTGCTGGGTTGGCCTTCTCACCCCCCACCACCCAACCTACAAATCTTTTGGTTGTTGCTAGAAAACTTAACTTATTAATATCCCCAACTAACTCCCATAGTACCATGGCAACTTCTACACTAATTATATTATTTTGCAGAAATGTTGAAAATTTTCAAACATTCTTTTCCTCAAAAAAAATTTATATATATATATATATATATATATATATGAAGGAAAGAAGGAAACTATAGAATGTTCAGGAATATTTTATTTGCCAAAATGGAATTTTTTTCAAATTTAATCTTTTTGATTTTGACAAACATGTGTTGAAGGTGCTTGCCAAGGTACTCTATATGGTATAACGTCTGACAGCTGCCCTTTTATTAATAAGTATGATTTGAGTGGTCATCACAGGTATCCTAATATTACTGGGGTCAGCAGGGAAGTGCCATTCATTCTGTATCTCTTTTTGCAACCTATCTAGCCTTTGATCTACTGCCACCCACAGAGGTTCCTTTGTTCCTTCTCAAACTTGAAGTCTGTCCAAAGTGTATATATCCATACCCAGTTGTCAAATGGGTTGCCAACCCATTTGCAGCTATGAAGTTACTCAGTTTGTTGTTGGGTGGTACGTGAACTCATTAGCAAATGATGCTGGACTGACTATTATTGTGCAAAATAGGTATTGGAATGCATTATATTATTATTTCAAGGAGTCCTTCAGGCTTGCTCTTTTTCTAAGTTCTTCTTAGCTTGCTTAAAGCTAAATGGAAGTAATGAAAAAAAAGGGTGACATGTTTAGGTGTCAAAAACGTCCTGGAAAAAAAGGTAACAAGTAGCTCGGTTGCATAAAATGGCTCTGCTCTTTAAATAATATCCTTAAGTATGTTAAATATTCAACATACTCAATTGAAAACACATGGTGGTTAGTGCATGGTGAGGCCCGAGTGAATCCTTTGGTTGGTTATGCTGGAAATGTTTCTTTAGGCAACTACATGTGACCCTAAAATGAATGCAGGTATACGAAGTGTTTGGCCCATTTCTGGGTGCATCAAGATTCAGGATATCTTTACCTTGAAGGGCAGAGCCAATAACAGTGATATCATTCCACTGACATTGAGTATGATTTGAGTCATCGAACCATTGGTGAAAACAATTTCCTTTGGTATAGCTTTACTAGGCACCATCATCCCTTGTCACAATTTTGTACTCTCACAATGTTTGGGTTCGGAATACATGCGTATGTTCACCTCAATTATGTATCTTCATAATGTTTATTTGGAGGATTGTATGTGAATGGACAAAGAGGTCACAAGATCTAATCTCCCCTTGCTCTTCACTTTGGCCTTTTTGGACCCACAATTCATAGGGCAAGCACTAAATAAGGCAAGGCATTTAACAAGAGCAATAAATTAAATGCAACTAAGAAAGTGTTTAACAACCCCTAAACAAAAAGAACAAATTGCATACAAAACTTAGAGTCTAATAAAAAAAAGTACACATGCCGACCATTGATGTCCCCCCACCCCAAAAAAAAGCATTCTCTCTAATTTTGCTGGTTCAAAGTGGAGAACTCATTTTCAATTATCATCACCTTCTTCAAGGAAACAAGTTTGAGAGGTATTGATTCTTCATCGTGCCAACCTCCAGACTTCTAACCCTTGTGGATCCATCTCCCAATCTCACTTCCAATCTGTTACATGCTGTTGGTAGACCCAGCTCCCAATCTTGGGTACAATCTGCTACTTGCTGTTGGGTAGGTAGTTCAGCTCCGACTTCCATCTCTGTCCTAGTTGAACAATGGCATTAGCCACTAGACCTCTCAGCAACTAAGCAAAGAACCTTCTGTGTTCAAACTTACATCTTTGCTCTTTTCCTTGGTCACTTCTTCTTGGTAGAGTATACTTGCCCCCATGCAGTTTAGTGGGTTTTTAAGGTTTATATACAATCGACAAAGTTAGTCCAGTCTGTGCTTTTGGTAGCTTGTCAGTGTTTCTTTTCCCAATTTTTTTGTGATGTAGCCAATGTGACGACCATCCATAAGAAGATTCAGCCAAATCTGGCAATAAACCAGTTATGTGTTAACATAGTGTAAAGAGAAAATTGAAGTTACTTGTTATGCTTATTCTATATGATAATGTCCATGAATCCCCACCAAAATTTATTCAAGGAAAAGCACCAACACAAAAAAGGGTAAATGAAGGACCAAAAAGAAGGACCACATGTCCAAGCTCATAAAAGACAATGCTCAAAAGTGCAAAGCTTGACTTAACACTGTAATTTGAATGAAGTTTAGGGTTTTAAATATTAGAGGCTTTAAAGCGAAGTAAGCACAACATTAGTATCCAAAGTTTGGTGTTTAGCATCTTGCCATGTCTACCAACCCAAGCAGAGTTTTTTTTTTTTTCAATTTTATGATATAAAATTTTGATGAAAGCTTCCCAAAAATTTAGCAAAAATTAGTTGAATTTACACTAGAAAAACACATTTATTCGAAAATTTCCCAAATTTTTAAGCCAGAAAATGACAAAATTTGTTGTGAAAAAATTAAATCATTGAGCCCAAGTGATCTCCACTTAATTTGATTTAAATAAGTTGAGAATGTAAGGAATGGTCTCTTTGTTGTGGTTTTAAGTCACTTATTAGTTGACATGAGAAAACTAGACTATGAATGTTGACCAAGTACCCAACTACCCAGCAGACTAGGTACCACCAGATCACGAACCCAAACTGAAAGGTTCCTTTCTAAAACCAAGAACTGGACAACAACACTGGTCGATGTGTGTCCCGATAACACAAGAATTCACTCTATGACATAAAAACAAAGGGTGTGTCACACTGTAGCCTTGCCATTTACTAAAAAGTATCTTAAGGCAAAAGAAGAATTATGGGAACTCAAATATATTTCATATATATATATATACCCTATACTCTAAAACCCTATACACATAAGTGAGTACATCAGAGTTGACAGAGCCATTATTGGTGACAGGATGATGTGCTTAGTGCTTACCTACATCTAGCCTTCTCCAAGGATGGGATGGTGATTAATTGAGGTTTGGTGACAAGGTAAAGGCAAGAAGACTCTTGAACCTTTGGTTTCTACACACCCCTCCCCCCGGCCCCCCTTTTTCCCCCTGTCCTGCTGATGCTGCAATTGCACAGTTTGTCAAATTTCATTGAAGCTCTTGTTTGTTGTGCACACTCTTATTACAAGAGATGAATATTCATGGATATAAAAGGTGCCCTCCAAAATAAACACTTATTTAGGAATTTTCTCCCCTAGTGCTTGAGGAAAGGGAAATGTGGTGTCAAACCCATTCCCAGCATATAAAATGGAATACATATATTTATTTATTTATTTATTTTCCTATTTTCCTATTTTTGGCAGTTCAACAACACATGTCAATCCAGATATTTATTTCATCACATTTCCAGCATATTTCATCATGTCAATTCTCCCTTTGTTAAGTTGAAATCATATTTTGTCAGCTTGACATCCCACTTTGTCAAGTCACCAAATCCACTTGGCCAAAGCTTAAATCACCAAATCCTCTCAAGTCAGAAAATATTTCAGATCCATTTTGATCATCAATGCCCAAAAACGATCTGCCCAACTGTGTCACACAATTGCACATAATTTAGTTAGTCAAAATCTTTCGAGCTGCCTCAATGCCTAAAAATTTCTCCCTTCCTTCCTTTCCTTAATAGTGTGCAACCTGTATTTGAAGAATGTGGACGAATGTAAAACCCACTGAATGAAATGAAAGTAGATGGATTGTCATTAAAACACACATGAAGAAGTACTTGACCCAAATGGATGAAATTAATTCTCAAAATTCAACATATGAACTTCAAGGGAAAATTTGTGGTGGTTGAATATGTCTTCATCAAACAAAATCAAATCAAATGGATGAATGTAACTTTGTCAAATGAAATAAAATCAAGCTCACAAATGTTGTGGAAATGGATTTTGATGACATGACAAAATGCCCATGTGTATCTGCAAGATGGACATCAACCCAGCAAAGTTCAGCGCAACCTGCCACATGTCAACCTGGCAAATAGTAAGAGCAAATAGTAACCACACTGCAAGTCCAGGGATGTATGTCTATGTATTGGGTACCAAGAAAATAAATAACCCATCCACCCACCCACCCACATAGCACTCCACAAACAGATGGAGATCTTGCTCATCTCCTGCTCTCCAGTATCAAAAAAACGTTCTTCTCAAGTTCCATGATCCTTCTAAACTTGCATATACTTTCCATGTGTTACAATGCAGAAGTCATGGCATCCATATCCCTACAAGGATTCAAAACCCATAACCAGAAGCAAGGATTTTACACAAACAACAATTTTGACACACAAGGATTTTTTACATGCTTGCAAAAATCACACTACATTGATCTTTCACAACCATTATACATGGTGCCCACAAATTTGTGGAAAGGATGGGAGCTCATATTGCAAAACATATGCTGATGTTGAGCTTGACTAGTTCTGTTTTCATACCCCAAATACTTCCCTGTCTACAACATGCGTTTGACAGAAACTATGTCAATTGGATCCCCCTTCTACTTTTATGCAGTAACTGCTGGCAAGCAGATCATACACATAAGCTCCCAATTTGAAGCTAGGAAAATGTGATGAAGTTTAGGCACAAAACCTTGTCTATGTAGTAGGGAGCAGCTCTGATAAAGATACTCTTCCAGACTTGTTCATGACTGTAGTAGGGCATGCCCATGCCATTCAGAAAGCCGCAGCAAGAATTTGGGTCAGTAGTTGTAGATGAGAACCTGGCTCTCAAATCAAACCACAGTGAAACACAGACAAATTGTGGATTGACTGCTAAACCCTGCTCACAAATTCACCACAGAAGCCCTGTATGCACACACACAACTTAAGAGGCAAATACCCTGTAGTAGTGACTTTCCTTCCTTTTGCAAGCTTAAGACAGAATTTCAGTGTTTACTTTTCTCATACACAAAGGCACCATCTTGCAATGCAAATACAAATGGTATCCTTCACAACCACCACACACATGCCAATCACATGGACATCACAATGAAACCTATTCCAAGAATATTAGTGAATCTGTCAAACTCTACACCCTACTAGATTAAGGGTATTGTGACCCTCTGGCCCCATTTTGGACCCGGGGTTAAGTTAAAAGCTCTTCACTAGGTTGCAGGTCAGCAGCATAGGCCCTAACAACTGGACCTGTCAAAGCAATCTGATATGTGAAAGCAATAAAGGACCTCAAAACCCACTATGTCCATGAAAAGTGAAGTTGGAAGTGAGGATGATTAGCCCCCAAAATTGATGCCTTGTGCAAGAGGCAGATCACTGCCATAATTTATAGTGCTGCATCCCCACCAAAAAAGCAAGTTGCACACAATCAGATAACCAACAGATAACTCACAGCAGAAAGAACATGAGATGGTGGGCCTTCATGAGAACTGCATTAAAATAGGAAGAGCTTTGGCAAGCCAAGTGCACCCAGAACAATGCAAGTTGCATGCAAAATAATGGCCTTCAGAATGGCCATTGTAATTGTGTGAAAGGTTGGCCATTGTAATGGCTTGCTAAAAGTCATTCATAACTATAGTAGGCATCCTGGAGACCAGATACAGCAACAGCTGGTTCATGATGGTGACATCAATAGCCATTGTGAGGTGACAAATAATGCTATCATCCTACATCCTCATCAGCTGAAGATGTACAATGACCACCCCAGAGCAGGCAAGTGAGAGTGCATACCAGGTTGCACGGTGCATATACTGCTTCCAGGAGTCACTACCAGCCTCCCGTCCACCCCCAGTGGCCTTCTCTCCACCAAAAGCTCCCCCAATTTCTGCCCCATTCGTGGGGATATTCACATTTACAATTCCACAATCACTACCTGTAGGCCTGCAGTGTAATGTTTCTCACATCAATAACCTGACAGACTCAAATTGTACTCTCGATGGTCAAAAGACTGGCAATGGACAGACTTCCTAAGATTGTACTGGTACTACCAAAGTTCCTCATATTCACATGTGCACAGCACCCCAAGGAAAGAGTAGAAGAATAATCTCAAGAAGTTACACACCCGATCCATTTAAAAATGGTTTCAGGGTTGCGTGTGAAAATTGAGCTGCTGAGACCTTGTGGAACTGAGTTGTTCATCTCAACTGCTTCATCCAGTGTCTAGTTCACAGCAGAGAGCAGTAACACACACGCCACTGTGGATTAGATTACCGAGCATTGTTATAACAGAAGGAAGCACAAATTCACTGCATTGCAAAAAGGTTCTTGTATAGTACCTGGAATTTGAAGACATACAGAATAGGAGAAAAGAGCTCCTCTCTGACAATTGGTGCATCATGTGATATTTCCACCACTGTGGGTTCAACATAATTGCCCTCACGCTCCATCACCAAGCCCCCAGTCAAAATCTTGCCTCCCTGCGAAACCCTCCCAAGTTTGCAGCACATTATGTCTTCACTCAAGCCTGAACAGGCATGATGAGTTTCATACTATCAACTCAAATAAGTGCTATAAGATCCAGGATGATATCACCTATCCACAAATGTCCTATTGAAATCTTGCTTGAAAAAGAGTTAAAACATTGCTGGACAAACTTATCCCAAAATGGTCAACTACATGATGCTTTACATTGTGAAACACTCAAGAGGTCAAAGCCCGGTGCCATATTAGATTGACAATGTGTTCACCTGTGATTTTATGGCTTTGATGCCATTCTCAAAGCTTGACTTGGAAAGAGGGGAATGTAGGGGCCCAAGAAGGGTTCCCTCTTCCAAGGGATTTCCTGCCTTGACTTGTGAATACGCCTTAAGCAAACGCTCCACCATTTCATCATACACTTTTTCATGTACAATCTGCATTTCCATTTCTATGATATCACTTCCAGATGCTTAAGCGCACACTCCAAGTAAGAATGAAGATCATATGAAGACAGAAATATATCTCATGATTGTTGGGAAATTCTGTGTACTTACAATTTAATCAACCTGGATGTAATTGAGAGATGACTTGATAATAAGGTTATAGAGATTCAAATCCACCAATATATCAGCACAGGAAAAAAAGACATCCCAGCTTTAAAAGGGTTTAGGTCAAAAGAAAAGGTCATGCAGTGTATACCAAGCGGCGGCAAGTTGTGCAGCGTTGGCCTGCAGTACCAACAGCTGCAAATAACACAGAGCGCACTGCCAGTGTTAAGTTGGCATCCTCCATAACTATGATTGCATTGTTCCCACTCAGCTCAAGTAATGTCTTGCCATGCCTGGCATTGACATTATTCCGCACCAGCTGTCCCACCTGCACCCAACTCTTCTGATTGAGGGTCTAATCTTGCAAATCGCACAATTAAAGTCTACAAACCACAACTAAAGCATGTTATCATGTTCCTGCATCCTAGTAGAATGTTCATTACATGAGCTTCATACTGGACTGGAAACCAATGTGCAACCATTCTGAGTAGTTGTGAAATCTCAATTTGCAAGCCCAATTAAGGCCTTGGTTCACAACTGTGTTTTGGAAGCACGTGACATTATTTCAAGATTGGGGATGAAACTTCATCAGAAGCTGCAAAGAGAACAATGATGGTTAAGATAATACCTTGGTGCTGCCTGTAAAGGATACAAGGGGAATTCGGGTGTCCTTTGCAATGGCATCACCAATTTCAGCCCCACCACACACACAAGTGAAAATAGCTCCTGGAAGCCCATTTCTCTCCAAGACTTCAGCAATCAGTCGCGTTGTAGCTATGCTTACCAAAGGGGTTGATGGGGCACCCTTCCTAATAAGAATATATGGGCACTTTAGTATCTAGTGTCTTATATGAAAAACAACAATCAAATGGCTGAATAGCACAAGTACACTTAATGACCAGCCAATGAGCTGTTTGGGAGTACTTAATGTAATGATAGTTAGCTTGAATCTCTAACAGGAGCATAAAAGACTTGGAATAAATTGGCTTCAATGTGGTTTCAGAGCAATAGTCGAATTCTTCACCTCCATAATTATTGGTATCCAATTGGTTTACAATGGTTCACCCCCAAGTTACCTTCCTACCTGACTTCATTCATACCTATCAGGAAGAGAGTGTTAACTCAACAAGTCACCTTATCAATGAGCCTCAACAGAAACATAAAACATGGATTGATCATATGAAAGTCAGTTAAAGCTCACCAGACAACACAGTTCCCACAAACAAGGGCAATGCAAGCATTCCATCCTGTGTGTTCCAAAACAAAATTGGTGCCCATTACTGCATGTAGGTGAACACATTAATCCCTATGCAATCAAGGAACAGATGTAGACGGAAATGCTGATAAGTTAGCAGTATGATTTACTCAATAGGACATAATGACTTGAGTTGAAATCCAAGGTGCTGCAGAGATGAATGAGTACCAAGGACAGCACATGGGAAGTTGAATGCTGTGATAACCCCCACAATTCCAAGGGGATTCCAGACCTAATAGTCAACCCACAACTCCAACTTTCCATGAGCATTTTGCTTTCAATTCACAACTTCCCCCAAATTCAACAGATTGCCTTCATTAAGGACCCCAAAGAGGAGAATTGCTCAAAAGAAGACATCCTACAAGTATCAAAACTCTTCCATACTTATAAGTTTGAATTCAGCTGCATAGCATTACCAGATGATTTAAAAGTTAGAATAACAAGATTCCCAACCAAATAGCAAGAGACCGTAATGGCAAATTGCAGGAGGAAGCAAAGAGGAATCACTAGTCCAAAGGGAACAGGCAGAAACAAAAAATAGAGTGACAGAAGTTGATTTCAAGCAAACCCAGAGAGAAAGTGAATTACCTCCATCATTGCATGATTTGGTCCTGTGTAATATAATCACAAAATTTCCATCCAGTATCAGAAAAAGGGTAACATGCCTCCAGTGCAATTTCAAGTCCATAACAATAATTTACCTGTGCACTGCCCTAATGACCAGTAGTGTTAATCATGAGCAAACTAGAGCTAGGCATTCACAGATTCTAAAGATACCAAGATGCTATGGTTCACCACCAAATCAATATTTAAGTCTGAACATTATTTCCAAAAGGCTGACCAAAAGAAGTAGTGATGTGAAGATTTGCTTACGTTCAGAAGGCAAAATGGAACCATTAAGCTGTCGGCTCAAACCAACTGCATAGTCACACATGTCAATGACTTCCTGTCACTCATAAACAATATGTGTGTCAGCGGGAGACATCTCCTACAAAGATTTCAAGTATAATGCTGAGATGTGGATGAAGGAAACAAGAACATAGGCACCCAATGGTGGCATCAGACACCATTATCTGGAGGGAAAAGAATCACAACCTGCACTTCCCCAATGCCCTCAGCCAGAATCTTTCCCATTTCCAAAGAGAGGAGTCTCCCCAAAAGTGACAGCTTTGCCCGCAGAGCATCTCCAATTTGGCGCACTATTTCACCCCTTTTTGGTGCTGGAGTCTGCACACAAATTCTGACACATTAGATTCAATGTTTACAATTTCCAAAAATGCACTGCACCCCTCAAGGCCTTGACCTATATCCCTCCAAAACGCCAAGCAACAGAATTCCTACATGTAACTCTTAATATGGAACATGTTAAATACCTCTGGTTATGTTGAATGAGACCCTCTTGCAATCACCAAAGAAACATCCTAAAGTAGCCATTTTACACTTGAGTTCCTTAGAACCTTTTATGCATGTCACACATTGTACCTCCATGTGCATCTGGGTTTTTCTCAGAAGCATATCACTGCATTTATGAACTCTATGCATGAGACCTATCTAACTATTGACATAGTCCAACATACTCAAGAAATCTGCTAGCACCCCAGCTGCCTAACCTTTGTCTTGCCTAAACCAATGCATTCATGTAAAAACCCAGTTGATTTCAGCCAAATGACAGTCTGGTCAACATGCAAATTTTGATCTGAAGAGCAAGCATGCCTTTGGGCAAAAGTGAAAGAGAGCAACACACCAGCATCCACATTTTTCTGGCAGACACACAAGCGTTCAGGCTTTCTTCATAGTCTTGAAGTGAGGCTTCTGTTACTGTTGCAATTGCCTGCACCCCACATACAAGAGATCAATGTACAACAACAGATTCCATCACAAGGTGCAAATGAAAACAACATGAATTTCCCTCACATATAGATGACCACATCATCAATCCTCACAACTTGTCAATCTTTTGCCTGAGTATGTACTAGCAAGAAGTTCACCATGCCACCAGTGACACAGGGCTGCATACAACTGATAGCTTCAGTGCTATATAATCTTTTGCCGATTCATGTCATCAGTGAAAGTGCACAAAGACCAAAAGAGTTAAAACAAAAGAAAAGGTTTTCCTTCACATTTTGTCCTTCCCCTTCTCCATCTCAAAGTAGTACCCTGGGAATGCTCTTCTCTACATTCTGATCCTTGCAGCATTGCCCCTTTCAGAGGGCATCAGAAGATTTTCCTTTCAGTATGTCCAATTCAATCATCATCACAAAACACAAGGAATTATCACAGTGGCTTGAATGAGCACCTTGTTGTCAGAAGGGTTCACCGATGTGATGATAGGACCATTGCCCTTCCAGATACCACCACTGAAACATCCTAAATTGTGCGGTGCCAACCCTAACTCCTTCAGAAACTGATAGTCCTCTCTCTCAAATCCCACTCCCATGGTTTTTTTTATGTACTGTACCTGTGCCACTCCAAAGCACCCGTTTTAGATCACTCAAATTCCGGCCTTTTCCAATCGACCTTGTGCAACGTTCCAATTGTGTGACAATCAATCTCCTCAAAAGACACAGAGCATGCAAAGAGACCTGAAAGGAAAACTTCTCTTCTCCGATGCAATTTCAAGAAACATCATCCCGGGACAACACACACACACACAAAACCTGGAAACAACAACAGTTTCCGAATTCCGAGAGCCAAAACATTCGACCAAAATCTCAAGCGAGAAGTAAAAGAGATGCAGCATGCAAAGCCAGAGACCTGAAAGGAACTTCTCCTATTATTATCTGAAGGCAATTTCGAGAAACACACCCCGGGAGGACACAACAAACACACACACACACACACACACACACACACACAAAAGTAGGAAAACAACAATATAATTTCTTCTCACTTCCGAGAGCCAAACATCCAACAGATCTGTTAATAGATAGGTACTCACCGCTGCTTGCTCCAGACAGTCGTACGAGTCTGTCCGTCAGTGGAGGCTTGTTTGTTTTGTTTGTTTGCCGTGCTAGCGATCGAAAACAAAGACAAATTATCCTAGAAATTGAATAGCAAGCAAAGCAAACAAGAAAACACAAAACAAAACTTCAAATTTTCGCTCAGGAAAAGACAGCATGATAATGAATGTTTTTGTATCGTGATCGAGTCTTTTACCTGGTCCGATTTCGTGGCGATTCAGTCGTGGATTTCTCGTGCGAGCCTGCCTCGGTTTGGTGCGCGCGGTCGCTGGTCGGATTTGTGCAAAGCGAGCGACTCAACGAAGAAGGACAAGGAAAAGAAACGACGACGACGACAAGAAACAAACGAAAACACAAAACCCAAAAAAAAAAAAAATGCAGACCAAAAAGAAAACCCAGTGGTGGGCGGATATTTCATTGTGTTAATAACCGCCGGTTCCAATCAGCGGGTGCTGAATAGGCTTTTTGTGCCTAGGTGTGAAGAAAATTTGTTGTTGTGGCCAATGAAATTGCTGGATTTGGTGGTCTGAATTTTTTTTTCCCCTTAGTTATTATCTTGAGTGAACTAATAATAGTAATAGTTATCCCTATGTGTCATAGGGTTTGGTAGGTTTGTGAGAATTTCCGAGGACCAATAGAAAATGATAGAATTAATTATTTAATTATTTTGGATTTTTATGTTCCTAATGTGTTCTTCTTCATAAGTTCTCAATAGTTTTTAGTCATGTTTCACCATATGTTCCCCAAGTTCTCAATGTGTTCCCCCAAGATGTTCGCAATAGCATCACATTTTTATCCCATTTGTTTTGCCCAAAGTTGAACTCTTATAACATATTAAGTTCACCCAAATGGAATTAATTGCCTTTGTATGTCTATTTTGGGGAATGTGCAAATGTTTCCCAAACAAAAATAATAATTATATTCCAATAAACTTATTTTATTTTTTTACTTTTCAATTTTGTCTTTTCAAAAGATGAAAATTTGTAAATTTCACTATATGCTTTTTGTTCGATTGGTATATTTTTGACATTTTTAATTTGCTAGGCAAAATGCTAATGAAAGTCTAATAATTCATAAAAGAAGTTCACAATAAAATACAAACAAACAAAAACATTAAAAAGGTGCAGGGCAAACAACAAAATACAAACATACAAAAGAAGGAAAAAAATATTTTGAAATGGAATTTGATTTACAACGAATTATAATTTGAATTGATTCTAGGATTTTCATAGAGACAATCACCAAAATCCCATCCTACATAAACTAGCTCCAACGAAACATCATCACTAAAATTATTTTTAGCAATGTCAAAATGTTCAAATAAAATTTGAGCTTTGTATTTTTTCGCATTACCAATGACAATGATTAAATTATTTTTTGTGGACATAATAATTTTTTTGTAATCAATTTTGTCTTTTCAAAAAATAAAATTTTATGAATTTCACTATATGTCTTTTTTTTTTCTTTAATTTTTTTTTTTCATTCTTAATTTGGTAGGTAAAATGTCAATGAAAGTTTGATTCATTAAACAAGTTCACAACAAAATACAAATGAACCCCAAAAAAAAAAAAAAAAATAAAAAAAAAAAAAAAAAAAAAAAAAAAAAAAAAAAAAAAAAAACATAAAAAATTTAATCACAAAACCTTACAACCCCATAAAAAAAAAAAAACTTTCTATTTTCTGTTTTGGAGTGGGACAGGACGCAATGGGGGAACGTCGAGGGCCACCCCC
>Ga0116227_10004729_pt1 | contig 29417 bp, 30 predicted proteins | sample S1TSphgellanicum_FD_89693 | JGI IMG/M metagenome (GOLD analysis project Ga0116227, IMG submission 89693) | Host-associated microbial communities from peat moss isolated from Minnesota, USA - S1T2_Fb - Sphagnum magellanicum MG | ecosystem: Host-associated > Plants > Peat moss > Unclassified... | reverse complement strand
TTCTAATTTTTTTCGTAATTTAAATTATAAATATTTTTTTTTTTTAAGAAAAATTAACAAAAAAAAAAAAAATAAAAAAAAAAAAAAAAAAAACCCCTTAAGAAAAGCTTACAATCCATCTCTCCCGTGTATTTTGTTTGCTTTCATCCTGCTTGTGTTTTGTTGATTTGTCTGTTTGTGATCTGCCATCGCGCGCTTGCTTCGATGTTCGCATTACCTGTGGTGGGAAAATGCGGCGTTTCCAGCTGTTTCTGATTTGTAAACACAATGTCGTCGCAGCCAGGGCCACCTCCGTGTCGGCATTTATTGCTACTAAATGCACCAATTCCATGAAATCCGGGGTCGTCAGGTCTCTGTGGACGGGTGCATTGATTCCCATTAAATGTTCTTTCTCGCTCCCGAGGCACTCTCTCTCTCTCCCCCAAAAGCTACCTACGACTGGTACCGTCCAGTAGTACATAACCGTGTTGGTCGGGTATATTGGCCTGGTATCAACACTGGTAGTAAGGACCCTACCAGTTTGGGTATGAGCTCAGGCAAGACCAGCCTTATAACAGTATCAGCGTGTAGGGACTTGAGCTAATACCAGCCTTATATCATTTTTATACTGGTCTCAATACCAGATCTATACCTTCCGCATACCAGCCAACAATCAGTCTTGGACTCAATACCAGGACCAGAATGGTATAAAAAGTTTGGAAAATGTACCCAGTCGCAGTACCAGCCTGGTATTGGGAAAAAAAATCCCTTGATATTTAGGACCATGCTGGTATCTTTGATACAAGACGAACGTGAGTATATATTAGTGCTGACCAGTTATTGAGTTTTGACCAGTGTTGGCTGGATATTTTCATTTCAAGATATCAACTGAGGAAGTTGGTATTAAAGTTTTCTCAATTTGGACAATTGAGTATCAACATGAATAGTCAATAGTCTTATACCTGCTGGTATGAGATATGCATTAGGGTATCAAAATATTCAATGTTCATATTGAAACAATGTTGGCTAGTCATTGAGAAAATGGCTGGTTGTCAGCATGGGTCTAAGGTACAGTTATTTTTCAATTTCGTGATGGAGCCAAAGGGATGAGCATCCAAATTGGATTTTCACAGTGACACACTTGTAAAGATCATAAAAAACTTAGCCATCTGACACAAGATGTTGTGCATGGTAAAAATCAAAAGGTGAAGATTAATCATCCAATTCATTAAATCCATGGTTTAATTCGAAAAGCATTACTAAACTTGACATATAAATGTTTAGAAGCACAAATGTTTTTCACACATGATATATTAATAGGAGTATCTGAAAAGAAGAAAGCTCTGGGTATGGATAAGTGCAATGATAATGTTGGATAGAGGCAAACAATAAACTTGGGTATGTCTTGGGTTTTCATAAAATGGTACCAATTAATTCTAGTTCTACATATCAGGGTGCATACTTGAATACATACTCATCAAAACCCTATATTCCAAACCAACACTGGTTTTGACCTGGACAATTGGTTGATTATTGAATCGGCTATAATATAATGGATGATTTCAAACCAGGTATTTGAAAACCGACCTTCATGCATAACCGATGGTTTTTTACTCACAAAAATAATCAGGTAAATGGATGAACAGTGCCATCACTTTGATATTGAAGCTGATAACCGATGGTTTTAAGTTTTAATTAATAAAAGGACTTACCCAGCCGAAAAGAAATAACCGGCCAACACTGGTATATACGAGCTGAAACGCTACTACGAGGTTCCAGTAAATCGGAGCGTGTTGCCGCGCATTTATTACTATCGCTGATCGGTAAAGCTTTGCTGTTGGCTGCCAACATACACAGTAGCGTGCTGTGTGTACTGCCTTTGTGTGTCTGCCTGCATGCCGTTCTTTGTCTCGGCCTTTCGCTACAGTGGGCTAGCTGGTTTTAAGCTCCATCAGTTCTCATCAGTGCCTGGTTGCTGGGTTCTTGTGGGAAGAAACTTAGTATAGTAGCAGCCCAGTAGTAGAATAGTAGTATTAGCAGGTTTATTTTGTGTATCTGTGATGCCTTAATTAGGGACACTCGACACATGCGACAGGTTTGTCATTTGTGCAGACCGGTTGTGGTTTTGTAAGATTGATTGATCTCATGTGTTTGTTGCTGTAGGTTAATGCAGTGCTAGCACTTTAGGTAGCTGAAGCTGGATGGGAGCCAGCTGCTGAGGATCATATACAAGCAACAGCTGCTGCCAGTAGCTTGTTGTGGACCGTGGAGCAAGCAGCTTGATAATATTGACAAGTCTTGTGTGTCTGCAGGTTCGGAGGTTTGAGCTAGGGTTGAAGGATTTCGGCTGGAGCTGCTTCTGGTATTTGGGTGTGCGTGGGAAACAGATAGAGAGAGATGGAGTTGGCTGCAGTAAGCTGAAGTTGAGTGTGCGAGGGAGTTTTGTGAGAGAGAACTGCGGAAAGCTTCAGACGGATGAGGCTGGGGGGCGTGACTGTCCAAGTAACCGGGAACGGCACTCTCGGTAGAGGGAGCTTCGCGGACTTGGGTGGTATGCCCCCGGGTGTAATGGCCCCTCCACGTCCCGTGCCGCCACTCACAGGGCAGCGGCATGGGAAGCCTTACAGCTCCCCGAGTCTTTCACTAGCACCACCGATGTGTCTGGAAGGGCAGCGGGAAATGACCAGCCAGACGGTGGAGAGTGAGCAGCAGCAGAAGAATAAAGAGGAGATGCAGGAGTATGAAAGTCGCTCGGGAAGTGAGAACATGGAGGGTGGTTCGGGGGACGACCAGGACCCGGATCAACCCCCGCGCAAGAAGAGATATCACCGGCACACGGCGCGGCAGATTCAAGAGATGGAAATGCTGTTCAAAGAATGTCCCCATCCTGACGACAAGCAACGGCAGCAGCTGAGTAGAGAATTGGGGTTAGAGCCTCGTCAGGTGAAGTTCTGGTTTCAAAATCGTCGCACGCAGATGAAGGCGCAAACGGAGCGAGCTGAGAACACGTTGCTACGCCAGGAAAATGATAAGCTACGGTCTGAGAATATTCTTATTCGCGAAGCGCTGAAAAACCCGACTTGTCAGCATTGCGGAGGAGGTCCTTCAACTTTTGGTGAGATGTCGTTGCATGAGCAGCAGCTGCGCATCGAGAACAGTCGATTGAAGGAGGAGCTAGACCGTGTATCCGCCTTGGCTGCCAAGTACCTCGGTCGATCTATCCCTCCATACGTACCCATGCAGATAACCCCTATCGCCCCCCTCTCACTCCCCAGCTCGTCTCTCGATCCCCAAGCTGTAGCGGGCACTAGCAGCTTTGGTGCACATCCGACAGCTCCCGGCGACATGGACATTGTGCACAACCCCTCTGTAGTGGACGTTGCTACACGTCCCGGTGGGCTAACAGAAGCCGAGAAGCCGTTGGTGGTGGACTTGGCCGTCACGGCCATGGAAGAGCTACTACGCATGGCGCAAGCTGATCAACCTTTATGGATGCCTGTTGACAGCGGCAACATAGAGCTGCTAAACTACGAGGAGTATACACTGCAGTTTCCTCGAGGTATCGGCTTCGGGCGACCCCACGCGGGTTTGAAGACGGAGGCCACCCGAGAGACAGGCCTAGTGATGAGCGATGCTGTCAGCCTGGTGGAAACCCTTATGGACTCATGCCAGTGGATGGAGATGTTCCCATGCATGGTTTCGCGAGCTCTTACTGTAGATGTTCTGTCCACCGGTGTTAACGGCAACCGCCACGGCGCGTTACAGCTCATGTATGCGGAGCTTCAAGTATTGTCCCCCTTGGTGCCCACTCGCGAGATCTATTTCCTTCGCTACTGCAAGCAGCACGCGGAGGGTATCTGGGCGGTGGTGGACGTATCCGTCGATAGTATCCGCGACAACCCACCACCGTCGCTGATGCGCTGCCGTCGTCGACCTTCAGGAATGCTCATCCAAGACACATCCAACGGCTACTGCAAGGTAACTGCAGTGGAGCACATGGAATATAACGACGACCGAGGAGGAGCAGCGGTGCATCGACTGTATAGAGATTTGGTGAATAGCGGGATGGCGTTCGGGGCACAGAGATGGATAGCCACTTTACAGCGTCAATGCGAGCGCTTAGCAAGTCTAATGCAGGCCAGTAACTTACCGTCTAGAGATTTGGTAGGTCCGGTGCCGACTGCCGATGGGCGTCGCAGTATGCTAAAACTTGCACAACGCATGACCAACAACTTCTGTGCAGGGGTAAGCGCTTCTACTCTACACACTTGGACAACTCTCGCAAGCAGTAGCGGCGAAGATGATGGCGTACGTGTAATGACACGTAATAGTATTGACAACCCGGGAGAGCCCCATGGAATCATCTTAAGCGCGGCGACGTCCATATGGCTACCAGTGTCACCCCAGCGTGTGTTCCAGTTCTTGCGTGATGAGAGTCTACGTAGCGAGTGGGACATTCTCTCTAACGGTGGTGTGGTAACCGAAATGGCCCACATCAGTAAAGGACAGGACCCAGGAAACAATGTCTCTCTCTTGGGCGTGAATCCGTTAAACTCCAACCAAAGCAACATGCTCATCCTTCAAGAGAGTTGCACCGACGCGTTCGGCAGTCTGGTCATCTACGCGCCAGTCGACATTCCAGCCATGAATCTCGTAATGCGAGGTGGCGACCCTGCTTACGTCGCGCTCCTTCCGTCAGGGTTTGCCATTCTACCTGACGGACCGGATAATCGGAGAACGATAACGGCGGCATCGCATGGCAGTGGCGGGGCCAGTGCTCAACTAACTGACAGTCCGCGCACCATGTCTGGTGGTGGGTCGCTACTCACGGTCGCATTCCAAATCCTCGTGAGCACAATTCCGTCGGCTAGACTGTCACTGGAATCAGTCGCGACTGTGAACAATCTCATCTCACGAACTGTTCAACGCATCAAAGCAGCTCTCAACTGTGAAGAGGTTTGATCAATAGGTACAGAATCAGTAGTGGGGTGAATTCTTGAAGAACTTTAACGGCCAGATTTACACTGGCATACCTACTACATACATTCCGGCCATTTTGATTGTTGGCATTTTTTTCATTTTTTTTTTCTTACTGAACACCAAAAACACAAAACCAAGTGAAATGGGTATAATATTATGGGGAGTGCAGTCAAGAGCGAACCACCACTGATTGATGGCCCTTGCTGCGTGGTAAATTAGAGTGCACACTGGTGTGGGAGTCTCCAGCTCAGGAGCAAGTAAGTAGGCAGCTAGCTAGCTGCTGGTAACTCGCACACTAGAATTTTTTGTGCACATTCTTCACCACTCTGCAAGGGTAGTGGTTCGGGTATTGACTACCTTCCAGTCCCCCCACTTCTACTCTTCGTTCAAGCAGATTCGGATTATTTAGTTTCTCACAAAATAGTTCTCTCTTGAATCGTTTGATGGGTCTCAGTGATGGGTTTTAGTCAGTCAGCAAAGTTTTTTGCTATTTGAAATCAGTTTCAGCTTCCTCACATTTGCCGCGCAGAGTCTTTTTACCAGTGCAGTCTGTGAGGAAGCTCAGACTCTTACAATTATTTTCTTCTTTATAGTGACTATCTCCATTATTGTGTCACTTCATGATGGGAGAACTTAGTGCTGCAGCTGGACAATTGGCTGCATGGGTTTTAGGTCTCTTGTAGAGAAGTTTACATTCTGGCATGTGGATGTGGCATTGGTGGCTCAAATGTTGTGATATGGTGGTTGAGCTGGTTGATTAGTACATTCCTCTGAGTTGCACTTGAGCATGTGTCTATACAATGAACTTTGCAGATTCAAGTTGCATAGCCCTGGTGATCTAATGTGTCAAGAATTTTTTTGTGTGGGTTTTTCTTAGTTTACTCCTCTGAGTGGATGAGGCAATTTGTATTTCATGTCTAAGTGATGTATAGGACCATCCTTGTAGTATTGTTTTCTCACCCTAATTCTCTAGGGTTTAGGTCTACTAGAGATATTTGGAACCTTATCTTGGTTTTGTGTATGCTGGAAATATTGACCGTATGCATGATAATGGACATATCAAATTGCCATTGAACTTGACATTAGAAGTTATTATGCATGGCATTTTTGTGGTATGAATCTTTTGGGCCAATTATGGAAGGGAATCAAATGTTGCAAGTTTTTGCAAAGTCTGAATTCTCCACCTTGAACCCCCAAAAAGGATAGTGTTTAGGTGTTGAATTAAATGGTTTTGATTCAACATTAGGGTTTAGGGTTGCTGCTTATTAATGTACAGTTGATATTTGGATTAAGTCTTTGACATTGTGAAACATCAAACAATTTTGCTTCATGGTTAATAAGTTTACTGACTAAGGCTTAGTGATTAAGGCTTTCTAATCCATCCGAGATAATTACGTTCAATTAAGTTAATACAATTATGCTAAAAATATTTTCATGAACTTAACCTTACGCTTACAACCTAAGTGTAAATAAGCAAAGGGATCTTGCCAAAGCCATGCTTAGAGATTTGCAAAGATAAAATGGAATGAAACAATTAAATAAAAGAGCAAAATTTGAGACCCAATATTTAATACAAATATTCCCTGTTTTGAGTTTTAGAACCACATCTAAGAGTCTGCAACACTTGGAACATAATTTGAAAAGGAAACTCATGTCCAAATTAAGTAGTTTATATGTCATTAGAAAAAAATATTAGAATTTAATTGTACAACAGTGGGCTCTCATATTCCAATATTTCACAGCAGATAATCCTCCATACACTATACTAACCCATGGTGAAGAGATAATGGATGACAAACAACCATGATATCATTTATCCTAAAACCTTCTTGCCACATCCTTTCAAAATGTGCATGACCTTCCTTACCATGCTGAAGCATGGCATATCCATTTACCGTGGTTGTGTAGGTGACCTCATTGTGTCAGGGCATCCTATTGAACACTTTCCAAGGATATTCCTGTTCCTGCATTTGGCATCATACAACCAAGGCTACTTCCCACGCAAGCACATTAGACTCCATAGCACATTAAATGGTCTTTTCATGAGCACACTTGCCCTCTTCAAATACCTTACACTGGCACATGCCCTCACAAGAGGCAGGGTCCAACTCCACACCTTGTTGCAGTTGGTGCTACGGATCGTCTTCACACACACTAAACAAAGCAGTTCAAGAGACCATGTCATGCAGAGGCATTTTGCTGAACCCAGCTCAAAATGTCCTTCATGTTCCCACAATTTGGCATAGATCTCATAAGCCCTACTTCAATTTTAAAATTTGATAAGGATCATCTTCAACACACACTAAATAAAATTTAAATTTAGGTATATATGATTAAACAGGTGGGTGTAGTATTTACTTGAACAAATTGGGGTTAGCCTCTAACCATGCAAAATATTCTCTAAAACACCAATACAAGAGGAAACTCTCTACAATGCTAAACAAAAAAGTGATACATGTACATGCCTGGTACTACCTATAGGATCATGCTTGCCTTAGATGGTATTTCATAAAGACAATGCAAGGTGTAATAATTGTAAATAAAAAAAAACTGAGATAGACAAATATGGATGCTGTCAATTTTTTTAGCCTAATAATTGTTCCAAGGTGCACAATTTTGTCTCTCATGGTGAGGTTGGTATCTCAAAAATTATGAGGGAGGGAGAACACCACAAACAAAGAAGGAACCTCTAAATTTGGCATTTTGTCATAATTTTGCACATGCCCATGGAATGAAGATGATATGATAATGTAATCATGTGTTTCCCATTGTTTTATATCCATGTGAACACACAAAAAAATATATTGCATATTACTGGTAGTTGATTATATTGTAAAACTCAATACCATTATCAATCAAATTATCTTGAGGGTAAAATCCCTTATAACAGCCACAGTGGACCTCCACCAGTGCACCATGAAGGATGGATGGTAAGTGGTCAGGAAACAGTTTTCTGTTGGGTTCCAGCTCCCTAGCTAACCAGGGTGGTTGGCTCAGCTCAGTTGCTTTTTTTGTACTACCTACCCACTAACAACCCACAAGCAGGTTGTTAGTAGGTAGGTAGTAAAAACACCCCATTATCTCTGTATAACCATCCACTTACCTAGTAGTTACCTATTTTCTTACCTATCTACCTATATATGAGACTAATTTCCTACAGAATTGGTTACCAAGGTGAAACCAAATATTAACTCAGTTGAGGTTCATCCACAACTGAGTAATAGCGGGCATCCAGTGGATGGTGTGCTGGTGGGGGCTGGTGCCCCTTATAGCTACTCCATCATAGAATTGGGTGTGCACCGCAATCTTAGTGTGCAGAGTTTGAACTGAGGAAGTGTGAATGACACACATATGCACTCCACTTGCATCTCTCTTCATTGGAAGATCTTGTCTCGCCTTCACCTGTCAATAATTTTATGCTTCAAGTGCTTTAATTGTTTTGTAAAACGTGTGGCTCTTATCATTTTCTAGTCTCTTTGATAATCCCATTGATGTAAAATCAGTTTTCTCGTCCATGATCTACCCTCTTTTCTGCAAAGGTTCACAATTGAGGACATAATATTTGTTGAGGCTCAATTATGTGTAGAGTAAAGCTTTAGGGTGGGAACATTCCCAAATAAGTGGCCTAGGATGATGAGGCAATAGCCAACCCTGACCCAACCAAGGGGCAAATGGGCTATTGAAACTGTGATGGCAATTTGGTGAAGATTATTAAACGTGGTAATGCCATTCCCAATGAACATCATCTAATACATATTAGAACATATGCACATTTAGAGATGGGTACCTATATTTCATTTCAACACACCTTGTTCCATGCTCCACATATCAAACAAAGCTTCACACATAACACATTTGAACAAATTAATTAGAGGCTTGCTAAGACCCAAAAATAATAATTCTAACAATCTCATCACTTGAGATTTCAAATACTGTTTTTTTTGGAACACAACAAAAAAACCCAACTGACAAGTTGGTAGTACTATCATGTCCATTTTTTTTTATTGTTTCTAACACCCCAAGTCAAGCCCAATGGTAGAAAATATGATATGGCTTGCACTTATTGACCAATGAACTTGAACTCAAGACCTTTATCATCTTTTTTGTGTGTTTACGAATCTACTTATGAAGGAAGGTAGTTTGTTTTGTTTCTTTATCATGTTGCAATCTCCCAAACCATGGCACCTCTTTGTACCATTAGAAAGTCCTCATTGAGTAGGGCTGCACCAAGTTGGTTTCATAATGTTGCAACCTATGGTGGAAATATTGAATCAAATTTTTTTCATTGAAAATTCATTTAAATCAAAACAAATCTTTTAGAGGGGAATTTGGATGTGCCCTTGGTACTGTTGGAAAGCACTTGATGATAGGATTTAATGAAGGTGGTTTGAAAATTTCTAGACCTGATATTGAATTTTGAATATATTTTTTCATTGGAAATTCAATTAAATTATAAAATGATTTTGAACGGAAAATTAGTTGAGTAATCAATCCACACGTGGGCCAATGGCATATGCTACATTAGTTTTCTTTATTAAAGAAACAATGAAAAAATCAAAAACTAAAAAGTTTATGAAAGTTGGCCTTTCATGATGATAAGGTTTATCTCACATCTAGTACTTTCAAGTTTAAAAGACTTAAGAAAAATGCAAAAGTTAGATGTGGAAATTGAACTTTAAATTTTCAATTCATAATATTTATCTATGGAGGAAGATAGTTTGTATGCTTTGTTTGTTTGTCACATGGGGGTGTTTCAAACCATAGTGACTCTTGTCATGCTCTTGGTACCTTTGAAAAGCCCTTGATGAGCAGGGGTGCACCAAGTTGGTTTCATAATGTTTTGACCTACAAAGAAGTTATTAAAAACTGAACAATTTGTTTGATTGAAAATTCATTTAAATAAAAAAAAAAAGGTATATAAGAGTTTGGGTGTAGTCTTGGTATTTTTGGAAAGCCCTTAGTGGACAAGATTTAATGAACATGATTTGGGAATTTTTAGATTTAATGTGTGGGAAAAAAATTGAATTTTTTTTGTCATTGAAAATTCAATTAAATTGCAAAAAATTGTTTTGGAAGGAAAAATCAGTTGGGTAACCAATTCACACTTGAAGCAAAACAACATAGGTTACATTAATAGTTTGTTAAAGTTTGGTTCAAGTTGAAACAATGCGTTATCATTTAGCCTTCACACTTGGTTCCTTTCATTGTAGTTAGTTGGTAATTATAATGGGATGGCCTTGTGTTTGCCAAATTAATTCCATTATTGATTTTGTAAAAAGAAAAAATGACACTTGAAGGTTGTTGATTTAATGTGATTATTGTACCTATGACTAATGTCTGACTTTTTTCATTAAATATTTATTTATTTAAATAAATAAATAAAAATAGGTATTTAAAAAAAATTGAGTGAAAATGTGCTAAAGTATGTCAAAAAATAGTCCAATGAGACAAAAATATATAATTATGTGAAAAATAGATTAGAAAGTAGGTGATGCTTTGTGAAATTAACCTTTTGAATTACATGAATGTATCAAATATGATATGGGAAAACTTTTAAAAATTAAAAATGTTGTAGCAACACTTCAAAAATCTATTTTCATTTATTTTCTAAAAACTTGTCACATGTCACAATTACACAAAATAACCCTTTTCACATTCATGGGTAAAAAACTAATAAAATTCAAACATGTGATGCTTTAAACAATTGTTGAAAGCATGTTTTCCACATTACAAAGACATTTTCATGCTTCATTTTGCATACATATAGAGAAATAAATTTTGAATGTTTTAGACCCGTCATAAAAAGAAGTTACTTTTGAAGGCCTTCACATTATCATAATTCAAAAATTCAAATTTCAGAAAACATATATCAATGTGCATGATGTTTCAAATATTAATAACACTTGATTTGAATTGTTTGATTTGGAAAAGCACAACATTAACCAACATAATAAACTTATGATAAATACATAAAACAGTGAGAATAGTAAAAGATTAGGAATGACCATATGTAGTTTATTCAATAAGGTTTTTACTCCCAATTATTGTAGCATTTCAAAAAAGGCTTTAAGGAAAAAAAAAATCTACGTTTACTTGATGAAAAAAGATTATGCCGAGCCTCCTTTACCATGCTTGCATCCTTTCCAAAATTTCAGCAGTTGAGGAATAACTATGTAAAGCACACCCTTTGCTGTGTATTGGTAATAGTAACCCAATGGTTGGGACAGTAAATATTTTTTCAGGAGTGAGTTTGATTTTCAACAATTTTGACAAGTATTAATAAAAATTTCCCTTTTCTCAATTAGACCTTTTTTGAACTGTTTTGTGCCAATCATCAGTTGTCGGGAAGGTATATTTCTTTTCACCTCTACGATTATGGCCTTCACCAACACATTATTCATAGGAGTAGAAAATGTGTTGCTTGTACCTCAATTGTATAGAGCACCAAACTAGCCCCCAAGGTTGATTGCTGAAATAAACACAATTTGTTTTGGGGATCAATGTGGGGATTATTGTAGTTGGGTTGCTTGTTGATGGCAGTGTAGGTGAATTGAACCCACAAACAAAGCTAGTGATAAGTCCCAACCAATTGGGTTACTTAGTTGAAATCAATACATTAAAACATTTCAGGACCATCAACCTTTTGGTTGAAAGGTTTTGAGTTTTGACCATACTCATACTTCAGTGTTGGATCCAACAACTTATGTCAATCTCATTTTGAAAATCCTAAAGAATTTGCATAATTTCATGTTTTAAACCACAGGGAAAAATCAATAATCACTTATTAACTTTTTGTCAAAATCTTGACAATGGATCTTTCAATATTGATTAAAATTTACTAAACCTATTGGCTGTGAATTTGTGGTCAAGTATTTTGCCAAACCATTTGAATTTAGCATAGCTTTTAAATCAAAATGATCCTGAACCAAAAACTCTTCTGAATCCCAAAATTATTCTCGAACCTTCCAAATCTAAAATGTTCAATATCTAATTGACAATATTTCCACTGCGGATCTAGGCATAACTTAATCCAACCTATCAATTTTCTGGTGATTATTGGACTCTAGTTTGACATATCACCATATGTTATGGACATCCCATGTTACATTGTCAACAATGAATACATTGTCCCATACATAAGTTTGAGACATATTTGTAAATTAGACATTCACAATTACAGATATTCCTTTTGTTCAATCCAATATGATTCACAGAAAGGTTATTCACCAAATAACCAATCTCCCTTTTAAGGCAGACTATAGACTTTGATTTAGATTTTCAGTTTGAGCCTTGATCTGTCAAAACTTAAACATGTTTTCGAATAACTATTCATTTTTCCTCCAATGAATTGTCAGTCAATATGTTTTTTTTTCATATATATGTATGCATGGTGAACTGGGTTTTGCAACCTCCATTATAAAAAATGTACATATGCTTTTAGTTTTGTTACACTTATGTGATGATATAAGTTTTACAAATGACAAACATCCTCTCAGTGCAGAACTGCTGTCAGGCATTGTATAGTATACTCAAGGAGGTTGTTCACACTTGCGACTGATTCGAGTGACAATCTAGCCAATGGAATTGTGCTCACTAGGAGTTGGAATATGATGGTGAGTAGCGACCCACCAGAAGTCGTGGTGTGCGGATTGTTAGTTAGTTAAGCACTGCTGCAGCCACTCCTGTGCGATGCCGTTGTTATTGCTCTCCGATTCTTCGGTCTGTCAAGTAGAATGGCAAACCTTGAAGGAAAGAGCACAACATAGGCTGCCACCTCGCATTACAAGATTCATGGCTAGAATGTTGACTAGCACATAGATGACCAGACTGCCAGAGATGTCAATACAACTCTCTTGAAGGATAAGCATGTTGCTTTGGTTGGAGTTAATAGATTTGCACCCAAGAGAGAGACATCGTTCCCCTCGTCCAGTCCTTTACTGATGTGGGCCATTTCCGTTACCACACCACCGTTAGAGAGAATGTCCTTGACATGCCCTTCTAGGCAGACCCTCAAGGGTGGGGGCTCACCTAGTCTGGGCTCAAGTCTAGACCATTATGGGGCTGCCCTTGAGGTGGCTTGGGTTATGAGTGTTTAAGTGTTGGGTTGGGTTCAGCTCTCGATTTGATAGACTCACGAGCCACATAGGTGTCGGCGAGTGAGGATTTTAGGAAGGGGGCTTGAGGTGTTGGCTTCAGCGCGCTAAGTCCTCGAACTAGACAAAGTTTGTGTTTAGGTTGGAATACGGGAGAAGGTAATCCCGGACGACAAGGCCTTAGACCACTTGGTTGGTCCGCAGTGGCTTTTAATCCCACTTGTTTAAAGGTTGGGAATAACCCAAGGTTGTGAGGTAAGTTTGAATGTTGAAGCTTCACCAAGTGCGCTGTTTTCTATGTGCAAGTAATGTAGGTGTTTAGGTAGGAACAAGAATGGAATGGAGGTGACAGTGGAATGGCACCAAGGCATATGAAGGTGCAAAAAGTGGTATCAAAGTAGGCTCCTTGGATTGATTGGAAAATCTTTTAAGGCATTTGGGGGAAGTAAACAATCCAAGGCAAATGGCCTTGGACGAAGCAATACCTAGCACAATGGTTGTGATGGAACCCAAGGTCAAGAAGAAATACAAAACCAAAAAGGAGAAAGAGAAGGACATCATCATGGAAGAGTTGATGGTTGTAGTTGAGACCATGGTGGGTGACGAGCTTCATGATGAAAAGGTTCAAAGTCTAAAAGACTTGGTGGAGGAAGTCACAAAACTTCTTCCAGGAATTTAAAAAAAAAAAAAAGATGGGGAAGGATGAGGTGAGCCTAAGCAAAACCAAGGCCCACAAAAGAATTCCTCTTGTCACACGAAGAAGGGGAGAAGATGAGGTGAATGTGAGCTTATTGGTGAAAACTCCCATGGCTCCCAAAAAGAATAAGGGGGAAGGAATAAGTTCTTGAATTGATTGTGGAGTCATTTGAACACATCAACTTTCATTCTTTTCTTAAGTCGAATGGGGATGTGCATTCCTTGATTTACCCTCTAAATGGGCTGATGAGAAGAAAAGGGGGCAAATAGGCCCTGGAATGTCTAGTTGTGGACAAATTTCCTAAGAAACAAGATGAAGCTCCAAAAGTGGAAAAATCATCCAAAGAGTTTTTAATTCTTGTGAATGCCTTTCATGTGTTTGTGGTCCAACAAGGGGAAGCCATGACACGAAACCAAAAGATAGCCAAGCTTATGAACCGCATTGTGAAAGGTTTGGGTGCCATTGGTTGTGCCCCAAGTGGGGGTTCCACCAAGGTGACCATCAGAGCAATGTTAGACTCCTTTGTAAAGAAGTAGACCAAAACCAAACATGTGTGGTTGTGGTTACACCTAGGGTTAACCACAACCAGGGTACATGGAAACACAACACGTCAAAATTGATAAGAAACAAATTCATTTTGCTCAAACCCTATTAAAAGAACATGCATGGGAATGGTGGATGTCCCAAAAGTAGGAAACACCCGACCTCCTTGAGGAATTCAAATTTTGATTGGATGGAAGGTTCATATCGCACCACCTTGTGTTTTGAAATGGGATAGAGCTTTTGGAGCTCACCCAAGAGGATGATAGCGGTTCATTGGCCACCTATGTCTAGGACTTTAGTCGCATGTTGATTGTGGTTTCCTTTAAAGATGAATATGCTTGAAAGTTGATCTTCTTGTATGGATTTAAGCCTTGGGTGTGGAAGATAATCTACCAGAGGATTGACATTTTGGAAACTTGCCAAGGGTTGATGAAGATGATGGTGTGTATGGAGGATGAAGCTCTTGCATGCCCCAAAGGTGAAACTAGAAGCAAAGTGACCCATAAGAACCAAGCCAACCCAAACAGTGAAAGCAAGGGTCGCAACAAGCATAAGTGGGGCCAAGGAAAACCTGGGCCTCCAAATGACAAAGAAAAGTCAATGAGCAAGGAGTTGCCAGTCCAAGAGGTGACTTAGTGGGACTATCCAAGGTCAAATGTTTCAATAGTGATAACAACGGACATTTGGTGAAAGACTGCCCCAAGCCATTTCGAGTAAGTGATTGCATTGCCCAAGTTAAGTTAATTCTCCAAGGGGGTTTTGTGGCCAAAATAGGGGCCCATGAAAGCGAAGCCTCTAACATTTTAAATTTGAATTATAAGATAAACAATGAAATTGTGAGTTGCATGTTCAATTCAAGAATGACAAATTCATTCATGATTTTGTAAGTGACAAAACAATTTGGAATCAAGGTCGAATTAATGGAAAACCCCATTATGGTGCAATTAGCACAAGGCATAGCTAGACCTTCCCTTAATGTAGTGCTAAATATCACGTTGTTTTGTAGAAGAGTTTGATTTTTTGAAAACTTCACCTTATGTGACTTAAATAATTTTGATGTAATTGTAAGAAACACATTTTTGGATGCATGTGAAGGAGACATCCTCTGTAGTGGAGGCAAATTGAGAATTCATGCCAAGTGTGGCTCTAAGTTAGTGAACTTAAATGCGGATTATAATTCTACATTAACAGAAATGGGAGTGAAATTGGTTGCTTTGGCTAGTGAGTTGGAGTCGCTTAGTTTTTGGATTTGATGTTTTTGAGAGTCTCCTAGGGGAAGCGTAAGCCATAAAGGGCGATGCAAACTCTTGTTTGTATTTTGGATTCATTCAATAATTTTTTGGAGCTTGTAACAAATGAACTCCATTATGCCCTTTCACCTTGTAAAATGGTTCATCATAAAATTAAAGTGGTGCCTAAAGTGGCCTCACCATCCAAGGCACCCTATAGGTTAAACCAAAAGGAATTGGAAGAGCTTAAAAGACAAATAAACGACCTCTTTAGTAAGGGTGCCTATGGATATTCGGCAAAACCAGTCACCTTATGGGGTGTTTGTCTTGTTTGTGGGTAAAAAAGGATGGCAAGTTGAGAATGTGTATTAAATACCATGCTTTGAACAAAATAAGGATAGAGAAGAATTATTCTACCTCACATTGATGATTTGTTGGATCGATTCAATGGGGCAAAGTACTTTAACTAAATTGATTTCAAATTGGGGTATTATCAAATCCGCATTGCGGATGAGGATGTGGAAAAGACGACAATGAGGACCGGGTATAGCTCATATGAATTCTTGGTGATGCCATTCAGGTTGTGTAATGTTTCATCAACATATATGACCTTCATGGATTCCATTTTCCATGAAAAGCTGGATGAGTTTGTGATAATCTATATTGATAATATTTTGGTGTATTCCAAGACAATAAAAAAACATGTAGAATGCTTGGAATATGTTTTGAGCAAGCTCTATGAAAATTAATTATTTGCCAACAGGGTGAAAAGTGAGTTTGCCCAAAAGGAGATGGACTTCTTGGGGCATATCTTGTCATGGGAAGAGGTGACAATTCCTTAGCCTAGCCCTAAGGAATTGCAAACCATACAAGACTAGAAAATGTTGATCGTGGTCAAAGGGATATGATCCTTCCTAGGTTTAATTAACTTCTATTGGAAATTTATAAAAGGTTTTTCATAGTTGGTGAAACCACTTTCAAATCTCTTTAAAAAGAAGTTACCCTTTGAATGGAAGGAGGAATAACATAAAACATTTGAGGACTTGAAAGAAAACTTTCATCCATCCCTGTGCTAAAATTCCTAGACTTCACTAAGCCATTTGAAGTCCACATTGATGCAAATGACTTTGTTATTAACAGGGTGTTCATGCAAGATGGACACTTGATTACATTTGAGAACAAGAAGTTTTGTGGCATGCAGTTACAATGACCAATTCATGAAAAGGAATTGTACATTGTTGTGTGTTGTTTGAAAGCATCGCAACACTATTTGGGGATGCATAAGACTAAGGCCTTCACAAATAACATTTCTTTGTGATCTTTTGAAATGCAACCAAGGGCCTCAACGAAGTAGTTGAAATGGCATGATACCTTGACAATGTTGGATGTGGAGTTAATTCACAAACTAGGATGAGACAATGTGGTCCCCAATGCACTAAGTAGGAAAGAGGAATTCCAATTGGAAAAACTTTCGATTGAAACCCATGCATTAAAGGCCATCTTCTAGGACAAAAATAACTTAGAACAAAAGATAAGGGAAGCTTACATGCAAGATTCACTTACCCAACGTCATTTCAAAGAGTTGCATGAATAGAGGAAGGTGAAGGGTATCACCTTAAAAGAAGGGTTGTTTAAATGGAAGTAGTCTTGAATCTTTGTGCTAGTGGAAAAGCTACGCACAAAGATCATGCAAGAAAAGCATGATGTCCCCATGGACTTAGGGGAAATAACCATAAAAGTGACCATAGGAAAGAAATTTTATTGGCTTAGAATGAAAAAGGATATATTACATTTCGTGCGCACTTTTATTAAATGTTAAAACATGAAGTCCATATACAAAAAGAAGTATGGGTTGTATAGACCTTTATCAATTTCTAACAAACCATGGGAAAGTGTTTCCATGGATTCCATGACCCAACTGCCTGAGTGGAATGGAATGGATGCCATCCTTGTGGTAATTGATCAATTTTCCAAGTTAGCAAAAATGGTTTCAACTAAGACAATTGTGACAGCTTTTGACTCAGTGAAGTTGCTTTTCGATATGTGGGTCAAATATGACAGGATGCCACAATTTATTATAAGCAATAAGGATGCCAAGTTTATGGCAGGCTTTTGGAAGCATTTGTTCCAAAATGTGGGGACAAAATTGTCAATTAATATGACATTTCACCCACAAACTAATGGCCAAAAAAAAAGGTTCAATGAGGTGTTAAACTAATACCTCAAGAATTATGTGAATGCCAATAAAAAATATTGGGGTGAACATTTAAGGGTGGTAGAGTTCTACTATAACTCCACAACACATTTGGTGATGAAGATGTCTTTGTTTGAATTAGTATTGGGAAAAGAAGCTAAGAAATTGATGGACTTAGTCATTCCCATGGGACGAAGAGATCATTTCAAAGAAGCTACGGAGATGGTCAAAGGGCGTGAAAAAAAATATGCCCAAACCAAGAAGCTTTTGGAGTAGGTTTAAAAGCAATATGATAAGCATGCCAATAAAACATGAAGGCATGTGGAGTTTGAGGTTGGGCAACACATGTGGTTGAACATCTAGGATTTTAAAATGCCTGACAAATTGGCCCCATGATTAATTGTTAAATATGTGAGGCGTTATGAAATTTTGCATAAGTCGCATCCTAATGTGTACACCTTGAAGTTGCCAATTAATTTTGTGGCACATCTAATTTTCCACATTTTGAAACTTAAATTATTTTTACATGATGAACAAAGGTTAGATTGGAAGTAGAGGGTGCGATTGGAAATTGATGCCATTGAACATAAGCTTGCCACTGAAATCGAAGGCATTTTCTGTGTAAGGCAAACATGCCTTAGAGTCAAAAAGTACATGGTGAAATATAAAGGCTACCATCATAAGGAAGTAGTGTGGATGAAGCTTGTTCATCTGGACCATTTTCCAAAAATGGTAAAACAAATTCAAATAGGAAAAAGGTCACGAGTATGGAGTGAAAAGGACTAGGAAGAAAAAGAGAGACCCACTTACAAATAGCCTAAATGTTGATGAGGACATCAACCTTTAAAGTGAACGAGAACACCCACAAAACTAATTACTTTCATTAATAAAGGGTTAAGGGTTTTCATGAACATAGTCAACTACGAAAAGGCTAAAGTTCATGGGGGAAGAAGTGGATGAGATAGGAAAAGGAGTGGCAACCAATGAAAATGAACTTGGAGTTGAACTTGAATTGAAAAACTTCAAGGTTCAATTAGGCGAGATTAGGTGGTTGTGAGTGTGAATAAAATGGCACGTCCCTTAGTGGAAAAGTCAAACTTCTTGTTCATGAACTTGCCAATCATGTCCCACTTGGGTAAAGGGGATTTGGATTGTAGAACCTAGTCCAACACCATTTATTGGCGTGTTTGTAACCCTCATCCAAAACTTTTAAGCTAAAACTTGAAGTGGATTCTAAAGACAAAAAAGATGGTTGAATGAGGGGGATTTGAAGAAGATGTTGAATGAGCACACTAGGTGTGAAAATAGAAGACACAATATGATAAAACCTCTTGTGTTGAAAACACAAAGACATAGTGTGAATGGGTTTTGTCGATTGAAAAATAGCTAATCCGAAAAGGGGTCGAAAAAGACAAGTTGGTGAAAACATCAAGGGCAATCATCATGGAAAAATGTCAATGAAGATGTTGACATCTTTAAAGTGGGGGATAATGTCATGCCTTTCTAGGTGGACCTTCAAGTGTGGGGGCTCACTTAGTCAAGGCCCAAATCTAGACCACTATGGGGCAACTCCTTTGACAACTTGGGTTATGAGTCTAAGCATTGGGCTGGGTTCAATTCCAAGTTTAACAAACTCATGAGTTGCATAGTTGCCGACAAGTGAGGGTTTGAAGAAGGGGGTCTGAGGTGTTGGCCTTGGTGTGTTACATCCTCGAACTAAATGAAATTTGTGGTTAGGTTGGAAGACGAGAGATGGTAATCTTGAATGACAAGGCCTTGAACCATTTCGGAAATCCACAGTGGGTTTAAATCCCACCCATTTAGAGGTCAAGAATAACCCAAGGTTGTGAGGTAAGTTTGAATGTTGAAGCTTCACCAAGTGCATGGTTTTCCATGTCCAGGTGACTTAGGTGTTTAAGTAAATACCAGAATGGAACGAAGGTGATGGTGGAATGGAGCCAAGACATATTAAGGTGTGAAAGTCCCACTCGTTATGTAGATTCTCATCACACAAAAACTAGAACACATTGGGGTGACACTGGTAGCCATATGGATGTTGCCACACTTAAGATGATTCCATGGGGCTTTCCTAGGTTGCCAATAGTCTTACATGTCATTGCATGTATGTCATCATTTTCATTGCTACTATTTCATAGCATTGTTCAAGTGTGTAGCAGAGAATCACTTACCCCTACATAAAAGTTGTTGGTCATGCGTTGCACAAGTTTTAGCGTACTGTGATGCTCGTCAGCAATTAGTACTAAACCTACCAAATCCGTAGATGGTAAGTTACTGACTTGCATTAGACTTGCTAAACGCTCGCATTGATGTTGTAAAGTGGCTATCCATCTCTTGGGTTGCAGACATGATTGTGAAAACCTTGGCTTCAACTTGCCTACTCCTTGAAATTTGTTGGTAGACGGGGAGGTAGGGAGACAAAATGCACAGATGCACACACAATTTGCCCACCTTTTTAGTTGCTCCATTTAATTTTCTCTCCTTGCCCTCTATGCAATTTTTTTGAAACAATTTTTTGTGGAGGCTTATCATCCACCCATGGCTTCTTGCAAGCTGCTAACCTCGGTGTGGGTGGACACTTATTGACTTGAGAAGAGTTGCCTGCAAATGAAGGAACCTATCTAGATAAGGAGGAACATCATGTTCTTCAATATCCTCCAAGTTGACAGGCTCCTACATAGATCCACCCATCGAATCAATTGGAATATCATTGTCCATGCCTCTAGTAGTGCCACAAGCCTTGGCAATCTTACCCCAAATCATTAAACATTGCTCAAACCATGGCCATTTGCATTGACCTGCGTTGGATTCTCCATGCTCTTGTTTCAACTGATTAAATTTCTTCAGCATTTTGTGTACTTTGGAGTGAACTTGAGCCCAAGTGTGGAGAGGTCAATGGAAATGCCTCCTCAATCCTTAATAAAATTTCTTGCCACTGCTACTGTGTCAAGCGGTTCATGCTATTGGCAAGAAACTTCTCCTCAAACAAATCCATCAACAATGCTGTAGAATCATCTTTCCAATCTCTCTTGGATTTGGGTGGAGCTGGAGGTGCTGTGTGAGGCACAATGAACAAGGGAAGTGCAGAGCTTAAACCCATCATCATCCGGGACAGGAAACACGGCTCTTGAGATGGTTCCATGGTGAGAAAGACAGATGAAAATGTGTTTCAAATTTTTTTTTTGAGAAACACAGTGTCTGTATTGTGTGCAGTGAGAAAATGGCTATGGAATGCAGGCAGGTGAGCACGAGTGAGCACTCAGGTGAACGGTGAAATTCGTGAGACACTCGGGCAGAGTGCTAAACGGAGCGCCGCAGTTCGTGGGCAGGCCGGAAGGGGAGCTACAGTGGCAAGGCAGACGTCTGCCGGGTATGGCCGAGCAGAACGTCGGGATTTTCTGCCTGGCAGGTTTTGTGGCTGATAGTGGGCAGATCTGCTTCTCGCGCGGCAGTCTGCCGCGATTCTTCATTCGTGTGCGCGACCCATCTGTGCCCCAAAGGCCATCCCGCTATTTACCAAGTCTCCATACAGCCGGTGCACACCTGCTCCGGATTGGTCGTCGTTATATTCCGTGTGCTCCACCGTAGTCAACTTGCAGTAGCCGTCAAGGATTTGTCTTGGATGAGCATTCCTGAAGGTCGACGACGGCAGCGCATCAGAGACGGTGGTGGGTTGTCGCGGATACCATCGACGGATACCTCCACCATCGCCCAGGTACCCTCCGTGTGCTGCTTGCAGTAGCGAAGGAAATAGATCTCGCGAGTGGGCACCAAGGGGGAGAGTATTTGAAGCTCCGCATACATGAGCTGTAACGCGCCGTGACGGTTGCCGTTAACATCGGTGGACAGAACATCTACAGTAAGAGCTCGCGAAACCATGCATGCGAACATCTCCATCCAGTCGTATGAGTCCATAAGGGTTTCCACCAGGCTGACAGCATCGCTCATCACCGGGCCTGTCTCTGGGGTAGCCTCCGTCTTCAAACCCGTGTGGGGTCGCGCGAAGCCGATACCTCGAGGAAACTGGAGTGTATGCTCCTCCTAGTTTAGCAGCTCTTTGTTGTCGCCGTCAATAGGCATCCATAAATGCTGATCAGCTTGCGCCATGCGTAGTAGCTCTTCCATGGCCGTGACGGCCAAGTCCACCACCAGCGGTTACTCGGATTCAGTTAGCCCGCCGCGACGCATGGCAATGCTCGCCACAGAGCGGCTTTGCATAGTGTGCATACCACCAGGAGTCGGATGCAGCAGACCAAAGCTGCGGCCCACTACTTGACCCATAACTACGTCGAGAGACAACGTAGGGGAGTGAGAGGGGGGCGACAGGAGGGGTTACGGGTACGTGTGGTGGGATGGGTCGATCAAGGTCCTTGCAGGCAGCCAAAACGGAAACGCGCTCTAGCTCCTCCTTCAAGCGACCGTTCTCGTTGTGCACGTGCTGCTGCTTGTCGAACGACATCTCATCAATGGTGGCTGCAGGACCTTCGCAATATTGGCAAGTCGGGTTTCTGAACGCTTCTCGCATTATAACATTCTCAGACCGCAACTTCTCATTTTCTTGATGCAACAATGTGTTCTCATCTCGCTTGGTCTGCGCCTTCATCTGCGTGCGTCGATTTTGAAACCATGACTTTACCTGACGGGGCTTCAAACCTAATTCTGAACTCAGACGCTCCCGCTGCTTGTCATCAGGGTGGGGACGTTCTTTGAAGAGAATTTCCATTTATTGAATCTGACGAGGCGTGTACTGGTCATAATATCTCTTCTAGCGCGCGGGACGGTCGAGATCCTGGTCATTTTGCATGACAACATTCTCAGACAACAGCTTCTCAGTCTCGTGAGACAGCAATGTCTTTTCGTTTTCATGTCGCTGCGTTTACGTGCGTCGCTGTTGAAACCAGGACTTCACTTGAGACGCACAGGCACCGAGAACCCTTGACCAGCCTCCCTTTCCATGTGGAGAACCCAAGCTCCCTGCACAAATGATATTAGAAGCCGTTCTTTTGCAACAATGACATTTTCTTTTCTTGGACCAAGAATGGGTGTTTACAACACACTGACAACAAATATACAGCGTTTCAGCTTCTTAGACCTACACAGTTATAAAGTGTCGTAGGGTAGGTACTTCACGTGCGTCTGGTTCAAAGAGTGTTTTATACATGTTGTAGTGTGGCCCCTAAAAGAAAAGGTAATGGAAACGTCCTAATTATCCTTGATCATAGTATAATTACGGTAAAAAGGGAACAACAGTTCTAGAAGAAGACTTGAAAAAGCAGAATCTAACAATTACATTATATATGCTAGAACTTAGGTGAATCAGAACCCTCCGAATTCTCTCTCATTGAGCATTCACTGATATCTATGGCATTGATCATCCCATACCTAGACACATCCCAGAAGCTTTGACAAGAATAGGAGGTTCAACTCAAACCCACTCAAATTGAAAGATCAATCTTTAACTCCCAGATTCAGGTAAGCATGAGCTGCACCCTTACTCAGAGCGCCCAAGCTTGGGTACTCACTTCACCCCCACAATAATGCCTTTTCCCAAACACAAACCCTAATTTCAGACACAATGCCATTAAGAATCGCTCACAAATCCACTTCCATTCTGCATCATTTCCACCACCAGCCCATATCTAACAAACTAGCACAGACACTACATCTCCAACAGAGCGAAAACTGGGAGAGTACAGTCCGCTCCTTATGCATTTCCAAACCAACACCATTCTATTTTCTACCACAATAAGACCAAGCTTTTTGAATACTTAGCTCCTTCAGTGTTTCCCCAATAGTTCCTGCCAAAATCTGTCCCCCGAATGCAAAAATATCTCTCCGTCATATGTTCGCAACTCCTCATCCTTTCGTAATCCAGTGCACCAATTGGAGCCAAATTCTCGCCAGTTTTCATGAAGAGCAAAAACCAACCCAAATAAACGTGCACACTCGCCTTCGAAATCAAGAGAAATAGAGTGCCTACGTTCTCCCTTCTCAATGAATGCACAACCTGCAAACATAAAACACACAAAACAACAACATACTATTCCAAATACCATCTGATTATCGTGCACATAATGATCACTGTACTCCATCAACTGCTGGTTTAGGGCAGTCCTTTGGCAACTTTTTCATTTTAGGGCTCCTTTTAGGTGGCAGTAGGTCCATATGTTTCAACACTACAGAAATCAATTTGTAGTTGCCTGCCAATGCATATACTGTAGTACCTTTTCAGGTTTGGCAGTAATTAAATTAATTTTGGAAATGCCAAATTTTCTGGAAATTATCTGTTTGAAATGTCAAAATTTAAGAAAAATTACGAGGGAAAAGTATGAAAAGTGGTGGAAACCTGAGAGCTTCTTTCTAGGACAGTCCACCATTGCAACACAGGTATCCAATAAATGTCCCAAAAAATTCTATCTTATAATTCGGTAGAACATTATTTCTCCCCTTTTTTTGCAGAAAGAAGAAGGAAAAAATGATGTAAAAAGTCTCATTATGTTACAGGTTCAGAGTCCAGAGAACCTGCCAAAGAAGTTGCCTATATTTGTTGCCTAAGTTTCATAAATTATTATATTAACTGCTGAAATGAAATTTGAAAAATAAAATAATTATTTGGCACTAGCACCTGAAAAGGTACTGCAGATAACTATCTATCTAGAGGTTGTCATGGCCACTTCCTGTGGGCAGATTGTTCACCAGGTTTATGGTTTGTTTGAAGCTTTGCAATTCCTACAACAAAATGGTCAATTTTGCTACATGGTGGGGCAAACAACGCAGGGAGTCGGTGATTGCAAGTAAGGAACAATTCAGAGCATCTGTGCAAAACAGATTCTGTACAATGTAGATGATGTGGCACACACCTTTAGGTGAGAGCATCAAGACAACGGTAGAGGAGGAGGTTGAATGAAGGAGCTAGAGTATCCCAAACCTCTGCCATCACCACTATCACGGCATACAAATGATTGTGCTCTTGCTGTTGCAAATTCCTAAACCTTGCAATCACTGTGTCACACAGATACCCTCATCCATCTCTACGCCATTCTTTTTGTGTCTACACTACCTTACCTGCAACTGATGTTCAGCACAAAATAATTTGCAAAAGGTCTAGCTGAAAATAAGAGAATTTTATTGATATTTGTTGAAAATTGAAAATCATTGGGTTGCTACTACAAATGCACAACACAAGATGTATTTTGCATACTTATTCCTCAACTGTTGAAATCCTAAGAAATTAAATTTGAAACTGTCAAACCTTGTTTTCTAAAATAAAGAAATATTTGGCAAAGAAGTGCCCTTCATCAGTAGTAGGCATGGTACTTTCTCTTCTGTTTTTTGAAACCAGAATACACATATCCCAAACAAAGATTAAACTGAGCTCTGAGCTGCTACAAATTTCACAACTACTGGATTGTGAGGAGTGAGAGCAATTGTCTTGCAAAGGAAATGTCTTCATAATCAGTGCAACGACATCATCTGTGCAGCAAGTGCAATTGCCATGTGCAGGATGCAACTCTAATTTAGACCACAAAAGTAGCAGCTCCAAGACCACAGGGGAAAGAGAGAGAGGTCCACCACAAGAAGCTTGCTCCTATGTCCTCAATGTACATGATTTAATGGGTGGTTTTTCTGCAGTTCCTGGAGATGAGAGACAAAAACTGCGGTGGGAGTTCTTTTTGGATCCTTTGCAATGGTAGGATCACAGATCAAAGAAGGTAACTGAACATCAAATGTCAATTTGAAGCCATAACTCTTGTTGGTTTCAATCTTGTTTCTCTCTCTCATGATTGCTATCCTGCCATGGTCTAAACTCTGGCAGAAATTCTTTTTGGATCCTCTGCACTAGTGGGATAGTAATAGTAGACTGGAGAAGGTGACTAAATGCAATGTGCTGTAACAAAATTCACTTGCTGATGGAGAAAGTCGGTGTGGCATTCTGTGCCCATACAATAGCATTTATGCCTGGGATGTGAAAAATCCATCGCTGGTCAGCTTGATATGGATTTCTGGTTGTAGGAAAATGGAAGGTAACTAGAATTCAAACATAAGAAGACACAGCAAGCTCTCTGGCTTGGCAGCTGATGACACCCACCATGGGTGCAGCAGAGATGGCTGTAATGGAACCAGGCACAGTGCAATTGAACATTTTTTCATGGAGCAAGTAGCTTATGAAATATGTCAAGGATGGGCAACCTGAATAGGTGATGCAGCTTTTCCATCAAATGCAACAAGTAGGAATGAATCCCAACAAATCCACTTTTGTTCCAGTGAATAAAGCATGTTCTGGTTTAGGAGCACTTCAAGATGGCAGCCATGTTCATGAATAGATCATTCAAAGTGGTTTTGAGTCTGATGTCTTCTGGGGTGTAGCCTTGTTGACATGTATGTAAAATGTGGGAGTGTGGAGGATGCTTGGAGAGTGTTCAACAAGATGCCATCTTGAGATGTGGTCACTTGGTACGCCCTGATATTGGGACATGTGAAATGCAGACAAGGGTGGGACGCACTGAAAATATTTCAACAAATGCAACATGAAAGTGTGCAGCCAGACTCTCATACCTTCGTCAGGTTGCTGAATGCATATGCCAGTATAGTTTTACGTGAAGAGGGCAGGTGTGCTCATAAGCAGATCATTCAAAGTGGATGGGATTCAGATGCCACTGTGAGGAATAGCTCAATGGTTCACATGTATAGGATAATGGCAGGTCTAGAGGGTATTCTGCTGTTTTTGGGCTTGGGAATGAGGGCAGTAGCCCTTTTTAGCAAGCCCAAAAACAACAGAATATCCAATGTGACCTGCCATTAACCTACTTGAAAACCTGACCTAATTTGAAATTGTGCAAGAAGGTTATGCTTGGTAAGGTGTGCCTCGTTATCTGTGAGGAAGGTTCTGCTTGGGAAGGAACCTCAAAATACAAAGGATAAATTAGGTCAGGTTTTTAAAGTATGCATGGAAGCATGGAAGATGCTTGGAGAGTGTCTAGCAAGAAGCCATCTTGAAAAGTGATCACTTGGACCACCATGATATTGACACATGTGAAATATGGGCAAGGGCAGAAGGCATCTGAACTATTTTGACAAATGCAGCAGGAAGATGTGTTGCCAGACTCTGTTACTTTTGTGGAAGTGCTGAATGCATGTACCAGCATAGTAGCAATTGGAGAGGGAGGTATGCTCATGAGCAGATCATTCAAAGTGGATGGAATTCAAATGCCTTTGTGGGAAGTAGCTTAGTTGACAATGTATGAAAAATCCCATGAAATTCAGACTAGATAGATTGTGTCATTTGACACTCTAATTTATTTATTTGAAAGGCAGTAACCATTTGGGGGTAATTATGGCATATTCAAGTGCTTCAATAGGATACCATACCCCATCATCATGAAAAGGCTGAAGGTCGTGGTAAAATGTTTACAGACACTAAAACTTATTATTAAAACCTTGAAAGCAGGTTACTATTTCAATCTGAAAAGTAGTCATTATTTTGCACGCATTTGGGTACTTTCTAAAATAACTTTTTTGTATGTTCACCTGAGGTACCACATATTGAATCATCTAAGGTTAGTAATTATATAGTTATACAAGGTGCCACATTGTACATGTAGCCGTAACTACTTTAAAATCATATATAAGTCATTTTAGAAGTTTTTAAAGTTTAAAACATACCATGGGATTCATTTTACAATGACGAAGGATATTGTTTAATTAAATATAAAAATGGCCACAACATCATGATAATATTTTCCACATCATTTGAAGTAGTCCAAATAAATTAGTCATAAACTATATCTACATATTTCATTACTTGAAAAAATGACAACAAGATAATCCACATCATGCATTGTTCTCTAGCACACATTCGAAAACTATAATAGGTGAAATATGGTCAATGGAAAATGGATGAAATATGTTAGTTTTGTAAGTATAAATCATCCATCAATCATATAAATAATTTAATAATATATTGTTCATACTTATTCCATATAAATAATGAAGTTGTAATATATGACTGTGGTCATTGATCTAGAATCATTTAAAACAGCTAGACTTCATTGTTTCCTTGGTTGATAAAAGATAGAAATTATATTAAAGTATAAACTATGAAATTAGAATCCAACAAATAAGTGTTTCCCCTTTAAAATGGGAGAGCCCTTCTCCAATAATGTTGTGATCCTAGGGTCAAACTTTAAGCACCATGTTATTTCATTTAGGCACCATGTACGTGTCTAGGCACCCCATGTTACCATGCATGCATTTTAAATGTTTAGGGTGCATTCACTTTATATTTAGTGAAAATAGGTTTATGCACCTTAATCTTTACATTCCACGGTTATAATTTGATTTTATTTTGTGGTATGTCCCTTGTTAATGGAGATTTGACCATAAAAAAAAATCCATTATGATGTCGTTACAGAGCAATGACATGGCCATTTACATGTGAATGATAAGGTCATACATGGTTACCATGAAGGCCCAATGTCATGCACATGGCAATGGGCATGCCTTAAGTACCCTTTTGTGCAACTAGGTTTCATGAATTCGATGAAACTTTAATAACATATTAGTCCATATTTGTTATAGTGCTAGTGACAAATCAACGACTCGACTCAACATTAGTTACATAATAAATTTAATATATTTTAAGTCACCTTATTTTTGGTCTCGCCTTTGTCCTTTCATGTTAAGTTTTGAGCTATTTTGAATGTCATTCAAGTAGAGGACCAACATTCCAAATTCAACACAAGATAGCAACCATCCCTCTTTGTCCCTTCTCTCCCACATTGATGTTCTTTGAAATATACTAGAGTTTAGACTACATGGTTAATATTTCATTTTTTGACTCAATATTTTGGTGTGAAAGCCCATTTGAATTCTAGTAGCTTGTTAATCATGGTTAATATTGTTTTCATGTGGATGCTCACTATTTTGGTGGGTGCCCCTTAATTCACAAATATTGGTCCCAAAAAAAATAAATCATCTATAATCAAGTGTAGCCAAAAAGAAGAGGGTCCTATGAAAATAGACAGCGCATACACTATCTGATGTGAACCCTGGTGTAGATCGATCTCACATCAACTGACAGCTCAACACCTCCAAGACTCAAACTGGCTTCCTGCTCTCCCTGATCCCTTAACGATTCAAAGATTGACCGACACAACGATGCAGCAATTCAACAACACACACTTCCGGTCATGCATCTCTACACTAATACAATTCCAAGGAAATTTTTCATTCTTATTCACAGAATATGTACACCCTCGATAGCTCAAGCAATTCTGGCCATTAGAAGTTCACACCAAAAAGAAAAAGGTCCTGATGGTGCCTCAACATATTGTTTTTCATTCTCCTTGATTCCTCTCATTCAGTTCAGCAACAAGAGCTCAACTACACATCAGACGCAGTAGAAAAACCTCAAGCATAGCTAAGCTTTTCTCTCCTGTCTCACCATTATTAGCTGCCTAATTCCAAAAACTAAAAACCTTTTTTTACTCCAAACGGCCCTCCTGATCTTTTCTTCCGCTTTCTGTTGGCTCCTTCCAGAAGCTTCTCCAATTTTCCAGTGCCGCCTCCCTCACGCTCCAAGCCGCCATTCTCCATAATTGCATTGCCGACCTCAGTCATAATTTGGAGCCGCCATTCAAGCTCCATACCCATTCAGTGCAGCCGTCATGCAAAATTCCTCAGTA
>Ga0116227_10004728_pt1 | contig 29423 bp, 23 predicted proteins | sample S1TSphgellanicum_FD_89693 | JGI IMG/M metagenome (GOLD analysis project Ga0116227, IMG submission 89693) | Host-associated microbial communities from peat moss isolated from Minnesota, USA - S1T2_Fb - Sphagnum magellanicum MG | ecosystem: Host-associated > Plants > Peat moss > Unclassified... | reverse complement strand
ATGTTATTAAAAATTTAAATTTTAATGTTTTTAGAAAAAATTAAGAATTGTCTATTTTTCAAATTACTATATTTGGCGCACTATCAAATTTATATTCTATACTTTTTTAATAAAAACCTTTCAACAGGTTTGTAATACTGTTCATGAAACACTTTAAGTTTTTTTGTCTTGTTTTATTACTCTTGCTTTCTTTTATAAGAAATGCAGAACCTAATAGATATCAGCCAAAACTTAGTGATTATTGTACTCCTGATAATGTTTCTGCTGATGAAATCCCCAATATTCTTTCTTCAGATTTATCATGGTCTAAAAATCTGGAAATTCATTTCATAGTAAAGAATAAAATAAAACACAGGGCTACAACTTCATATAGCACTATACTAAAAACACCTTTTTTTTCTAAGCTTTTAGATTTTAAAATTTTAGAAAATAAATTAATTTATAGTATAACCACGTTTTATCAAATCCAGTGTCATAGTCACCTTCACTTATACCAGCTTTTCTAGATTTTAATTTATTTTTTGATGTAAAGAACTTTTGTTCGATTGTCTTTTATTTTTTATAAAGGGCACATTACTTATAAAAATATTTCTCAAAAAACACGGCACAGCTCTTTGGGCTTCTGCCGGCACACCTATTATTTTTAATACTTATCTCATTGTACTTCCTGTGATTAACGATCAGGGAGGCAATCTATTTATACATATTTTTAAGAAAAATACTCATGAACATTAATAAAAATCATCTTTTCATTTTTATATTATCCCTATTTGTTTTGGTCTCGTGCGGAGATAAAACACAAAAAAATACCAGCAATGTAAAAACAGTACCTGTCTATAAAGTTACTTTGCAGGACACCGTGATTTCAAACCGGTTTGTTGCTGATGTACATGCGAAAAACAATGTCGAGATTCATGTGCGTATTCCGGGATTACTGGACAAAGTTTATATCAGCGAAGGACAAATTGTAAAAAAAGGGCAGCTTTTATTTAAAATAAGCGATGTCGAACTTCAAATTCAGCTTTTAAAAGCCGAAGCTGTCTACAAAAGCAGTTTGGCAGACCTCAGAATCGCTACAGTCGAACTTGAGCAGGCACAAACTCTTTTCAATAAAAAAGTAATTGCAGACAAAGAATTAGAATTATCAAAAGCCAGACATGATGCGGCTTCGGCTAAAGTTGCCCATGCTTCTGCAGAGCGCAAAGCCATTAATCAGCAAATTAATTTTACAACCATCAGAGCTCCTTTTGACGGTACGGTAGATCGTATTCCTTTTAAAGAAGGAAGTTTAGTAGAAAACGGTTCGCATTTAACGACACTTTCGCAATTAGATGATGTGTACGCCTATTTTTCTATTCCTGAAAACATCTATTTTCAGATGATGACAGATAAAACACTCAATACAAAAGGTGATATAAAACTGGTTTTGCCCAATGGAGCCGTTTACAGTCATAATGGAGAATTAAAAACTGCCGACGGAGAAATTGACAGGCAAACAGGATCAATTCAATATAAAGCTAAATTTCATAATCCACAAGGATTTATAAAGCATGGTACCTCCGGAAAACTTATTATTTCTGAGCCAAAAACGAATGTGATCGTGATTCCGCAAAAAGCCGTTTTTTCTATTCAGGACAAGCAGTTTGTATTTGTAGTAAATAAAGAAGGAATTATTAAAATGACAAACGTAACCATCGGAAGTACGCTTGATGATGTATATATTTTAAATAACGGTTTAAAAAACAATGATTTAATCGTTCAGGAAGGCATTCAGTCTTTACGGGATGGTGATAAAATCAATATCAAACAAACTCAAAGTGTAAACCTGTAATTATTATACATCATAAAAAGATTTCAAAATGATCGAAATGTTTATTAAACGAAAAATATTATCATTAATCATCTCGGTTATGATAGTCCTGCTTGGAATATTGGCTTTATTCCAGCTTCCCATCACACAATTCCCTGATATCGTGCCGCCTTCTGTAACCGTAACTGCTAAATATACAGGTGCAAATGCCGAGGTTTCTGCCGATGCCGTGGCACTTCCTTTAGAGCGCGCCATCAATGGTGTACCCGGAATGACGTATATGTCGACCGTTACTTCGAATGATGGTTTAACGCTTATTCAGGTATTTTTTGAAGTAGGCACAGATCCTGACCTTGCTGCTGTAAACGTTCAGAATCGTGTAACTACCATACTCGATGAACTTCCCGAAGAGGTAATCCGGGCCGGAGTTACTACAGAAAAAGAAGTAAACAGTATGCTGATGTACCTGAATATTACCAGCACAGATAAAACTCAGGACGAGCAATTCATCTTCAATTTTACTGATATTAATATTCTGCAGGAATTAAAACGTATTGATGGTGTGGGCCGTGCCGAAATTATGGGCCAGAAAGAATATTCGATGCGTGTATGGCTGGATCCTCAAAAAATGCTTTCGTACAATATTTCGGCCAATGAGGTTATTGGTTCACTCCAAAAACAAAACATTTCTGCCGCTCCGGGAAAAGTCGGCGAAGGATCCGGGCAATTAAACAATGAACTTCAGTATGTTATAAAATACGGTGGGAAATTTTTTGAGCCCAAACAATATGAAGAGATTCCGATTAGGGCAAATCCAGACGGAACAATTTTAAAACTAAAAGATATTTCGAACATTGAATTTGGTTCGATGAGTTACGGAATGGTTTCTAAAACCGACGGAAAGCCTTCGGCATCGATCATGTTGAAACAGCGTCCGGGTTCTAATGCATCTGAAGTAATTGCGAGTGTTAAGGAAAAAATGGCCGAACTTAAAGGAAGTTCTTTTCCTCCGGGAATGAATTTTAATATTGCTTATGATGTATCCCGTTTTCTTGATGCTTCAATTGATGAAGTGATAAAAACTCTAATCGAAGCCTTTATTCTGGTTGCTTTTGTCGTTTTTATTTTTCTTCAGGACTGGCGTTCTACTTTAATTCCTGTTCTCGCTGTACCCGTAGCACTTATTGGCTCGTTTACCTTTATGTCGATGATGGGATTCTCAATCAACCTGTTAACACTTTTTGCTTTGGTTCTTTCTATCGGAATTGTCGTCGATAACGCTATTGTCGTCGTCGAGGCCGTTCACGTTAAAATTTCTGAAGAACACATGGAACCTCTTCCCGCTACGATCAGCGCCATGAAAGAAATTACCGGAGCCGTTATTGCCATTACCATTGTTATGGCGGCCGTTTTTATTCCGGTAGCTTTCCTAAGCGGACCGGTTGGCGTTTTTTACAGGCAGTTTTCATTAACTATGGCTATTAGTATTGTTATTTCAGGAATAAACGCCCTTACCCTTACTCCGGCTTTATGTGCTATTATGCTTAAAGCTCATGATCCAAATAAAAAGAAAACTTCTTTACTGGACAGATTCTTCCACGTATTCAATAAATGGTTTGACAACATTACTTCTAAATATATTAAAGTACTCGTAAAATTTGCAGATCGTACGGTCGTGACCGTTGGTTTATTAGTTCTGTTTTGTTTCTTAACCTGGGGATCAAGCAAGTTTTTACCTTCCGGATTTATTCCATCTGAAGATCAGGGAATGGTTTATGTAAACGTGACAACGCGTCAGGGAGCGACGGTAGAACGCACCGAAAAGGTTCTTGATGAAGTAACCAGCCTTGCCAAAGAAATAAACGGGGTTGACAACGTAACTACCCTTGCCGGATATAGTATTGTTACTGAAATTGCCGGCGCTTCGTACGGAATGGGAATGATCAATTTAAAAGACTGGAAAGAACGTGATATTTCGGTAAACGAATTTATTACCCAACTAACCGAGAAAACAAGAGGCATAACCGATGCACAAATTGAAATTTTTGCACCGCCAACAGTTCCCGGATTTGGTAATACCAGCGGTTTTGAAATGCGTTTACTGGATAAATCCGGCGGAACAATTAGTAATACCGATGCAGTCACTAAAAACTTTATAAAAGAGTTAAACGCTTCGCCTGAAATTCAAAACTCCTTTACCAGTTTCGATGCAACTTTTCCTCAGTATTTAATTCATATTGATTATGATCTTGCTGCCAAAAAAGGAATTTCTGTAGATAATGCCATGTCGACTTTGCAGACCATGCTGGGATCGTTCTATGCGACCAATTTTATTCGTTTTTCTCAAATGTATAAAGTAATGGTTCAGGCAAGCCCTCAGTTTAGAAAAAATCCGGAAAGTATTCTCGATATGTATCTAAAAAATGACGCAGGCGAAATGGTTCCGTTTTCGACTTTTATAAAACTGGAACGCGTTTACGGACCAGAAGTTTTAACACGCTACAATATGTATATGTCGGCTATGATCAACGGAGAATCTGCAGAAGGTTACAGTTCAGGAGAAGCCATTGCAGCTGTAGAGAAAATTGCAGCAGAAAAACTCCCAAGCCGTTTTGAACTGCAATGGTCTGGTATGACCCGTGAGGAAATCCTCTCCGGAAACCAAACCATCTATATTTTTGCCCTATGTATTTTGTTTGTTTATCTGCTTCTTGCCGCTCAGTACGAAAGTTTATTATTGCCGTTTCCTGTATTATTGAGTCTGCCTGTAGGTGTTTTTGGTTCTTATCTCGCTCTCTTAATGGTTGGATTAGACAACAATATTTATGCTCAGGTCGCACTCGTCATGCTGATTGGTCTTCTGGCTAAAAACGCCATTTTGATTGTGGAATTTGCCATGGCGCAGAATAAATTAGGACGGGACATTACCGAAGCGGCAATTGAAGGTGCCAGACTTCGTTTCAGGCCTATTCTTATGACCTCATTTGCTTTTATTTCAGGATTAATTCCGTTGTGTATTGCAACCGGTGCCGGCGCAGTAGGAAACCGCTCGATTGGTACGGCCGCTGCAGGAGGAATGCTTATAGGAACTGTTTTTGGACTTGTGATCATTCCCGGACTTTACATCCTTTTTGCCAAATTAGAAAAAGCAATGAATAAAAATTAAAACATGAAACAACAAATCAACCGATATATAATCTGCGGTGGTATTTTATTACTTACCGCCTGCTCTGCCCCAAAAATCAATGATAATCTGGCAGCAAAACAACTGCCTGAAAATTTTGACCTGAAAAGAAAAAAAGCAGCTGATAGTCTGCAAAATTTTATTCCGTTAAAAACAGAAACCTATTTTAAAGACGAGAAGCTTGAAAAACTTGTAAAGAAAGCCACAGCTCAAAATCCTGATTATTTAATCATGCAGGAACGAATTTTAATTGCCAACTCTCATTTAAAAGCAGCAAAACTGGCGTTACTCCCGTCTTTAGATCTTGTTGCAGATGCTTCCGGAACACATTACGGAAAATATACTATGGATGGCGTAGGGAATTTTGACACCAATTTTTCCCAGAATATTAATGAAAAACAAAGAATCAATACCGATGTCTCCCCTAACCTGTTTTTAGGCGGGAAAGTTTCCTGGGAAGCGGATATCTGGGGAAAACTGAGCAATCGTAAAAAAGCAGCACGCGAACGATTCTTTGCTTCTCAGGAAGGAATGCGTTTACTGCAAACCCGATTATTAAGTGATGTTGCCGACTTGTATTATAAACTCATTGCTTTAGATAAACAGGCTGAGATTTACAAAAACAACCTGAAAACGCAGCAAAGAGCACTTGATATTGTGGCAGCACAGCGATCTGTGGGTAAAGCTACAGAATTAGCGGTACAACAGTTTAATGCCCAGAATAATAATATTTTGGCCGAGGCCGAACAGCTTAACTTAAGTATCGACCAAACCGAAAAAGCCTTATTAAATCTTTTAGGAGAATACGGTGGGAAAATTGAAAGAAGCGCCGATTTCCTTTCTGGTCATCTTGAAGTTTTAAATCAAAAAATAAGCGTTGATTCAATTATCCATAAAAGGCCTGATGTAGCTGAAGCCTATCACGAACTGCGTGCCACAAACGCCGATGCAAAAGCAGCGCGCGCCGCCTTTTTTCCGACTTTAAATTTAGGAGGTTATGCTGGTTTAAATTCGTTTTCTTTCTCTACTTTTTTTGATAACGGATCGTTTGCCTGGCAATTGCTTGGCGGTTTAACGGCTCCGGTTTTTAACAAAGGCCAGATTAAGCAGGAATTTTTTGTATCGAATAAAAGACAGCAGATTTCGTTGCTGCAATATCAAAACACGATTACAACAGCATACAATGAATTGAGTGCCTTGTTGCACCGAACAGAATCTTTTGTAGATGTTTTAAAATACAAATCGAAGGAAATTGAACATCTGGAAATTGCCGTAAACGTTTCGAATGATTTGTATTTGAGCGGTTATGCCAATTATCTGGAAATTATTAATGCCCAGAAAAATAAACTGCAGGCAGAACTGGATTTTGTTGACATTCAATTAAAAAATGCAGCATCACAAGTATTATTGTACAAAGCTTTAGGAGGAGGAATAAACTAATCTTAAAACAACTAATTGGTCGTAAATTTTTAAATTAGTACATAAAAACTGCAGCTATATGAGGCTGTCTGAAATCTATTCAGGCAGCCTTTTTTTATTGCATTTTATTCCGCCACAGATTATGAGATTAAAATGATTTGAAAAATGCGCTGACAAACCCTATCGTATGGACACAAATATTATTAGTCAATTTTGAACACGAATTTACTTCGTCTGTTCGACTTTCAGTCCCTGGTCACAAATTTGCATAAATTTTAATAGGTCAATTTAGTTTATGAAATTAATTTCACAAACTAAATTAGTGTCAATTCGTGAAATTCGTGTTTATTTTGTACTTGTGTCCAGACGCTAGCTGACAAAAATCTTTTTTTATTCTAAGAATTAACCGCAGATTCTTTTATATTCAATTTTAAAATACTGCCATAAGCAACAGCGGCTTTATGCACCTGAACACTCCAGTCTTCGGCTGCATTATCATCGGCACCATCTGATATGTATTTTAAACACAAAAACGGAATATTTTCTTTCATAGCAATCATAGCCAACGCGTAAGATTCCATATCTACTACGTCATAAATCGTTTCAGAGTGCTGCATTTCGAAACTATCTCCCGTACCGCAAATACCTAACGGCAGTCCGCTCATTTCCAGACCATATTCTAAAACTGGCGGCAAACCAGACAAAGGTGTTTCGTACAGAGCAAAACCAAGTCCTCTAACGTCCATATCTCTTTGAAAGAATTTTGTACAGCAAACTACATCACCTTTCTTAAATTGAGTACTTCCCGCCGAACCCAGATTTACAATCACAGAAGGTCTTTTTAATTGTATCGCTTTAGTTAATTCGTAGGCAGCATTGACTTTTCCAATTCCGGTAATAAGCGCAGTATGATCTTTAAACACTTCGGCTGCTTCAGAAGCCAGTGCAAATGTAAAAAGCACATCTTTGAATGAATAGGTATGTTTTTCGTTGATCTTTATCATAAAAATTGGAGTGTTTTTTTGTGTTGCAAATATCGGTTATTATTTACTTCTACATTTAAAAAATGGTTTCAATATTTGTGTTTAGGATCATAAAGCATCGCTGTACACAAACAGTTTTTTCTTTCTTTACTCATCAATATCGGACAATTGACACAGGATTTACAATTCTCCCAGAAAACCTCATCGGTAGTTAACTCAGAATACGTGACGGGCTCAAAACCCAATTCATGATTCATTTTCATCACCGCGAGACCAGTCGTAAGACTAAATATTTTTGCGTCAGGATATTTTTGACGGCTTAATTCGAAGATTTTTCTTTTAATTGTTTTTGCCAGACCGGTATGTCTGAATTGTGGAGCAACAATTAATCCGGAATTAGAAACATATTGCCCATCTTCCCAGGAAGATATAAAAGAGAATCCTGCCCATATACCATCTGAGGTAAAAGCGATAACAGCTTCGCCTTTTTTTATTTTTGACTCCAGCAATTCAGGAGAACGTCCTGAAATACCCGTTCCGCGGGCTATGGCAGATGAGAGCGTGACATCGCAAATTTGTTTTATCGAGAAAACATGTTTGGAACTGGCGACTTCAACCGTAAAATTTGGTATTTCTTCTACAATTTGACTGTTTTGTAATACGGCTTCTTTATTGGGGAATGGATCAGGCAGCGGAAAATCTTTTGCTGAAAATTCTATGTTACGTTGTAGGGTTTTCATATATAATTGCATGTATTCCCATTTTATTAATAATATGAACTCTATACTGAACTGGAAATACAAAACAGAATTTCCAATTTACATACCAATTCCATAACTGTTCATCATTTTAGATCATTAAAACCTATAAATAAACAACTTACATCTAAAACTCTATACTATTGACTGCTAGATAATCTTATCAAAATGATATGTTTTTATCATTCTGATATCAATTGAACCTTAATTTAAGGTAAAATATTTTGAATTCCCCCGAATAAAAAAACCTCCAAAATCAAATGACTTTAGAGGTTTGTCTTATAATAATTAAAACGATTCATCATAACATTTATAAAAACGAAGTCCCAAATCGTTCAAAATGACAAGTATATCCATTTGGATTTTTGACGAGATAATCCTGATGATAGTCTTCGGCAACCCAAAATTTAGCAATAGGTTCAAGCGTCGTAACCACTTTTCCCGGCCATTTCTTAGAATCATCAACCAGCTGAATAACTTCTTTTGCTGCCTGTTCCTCTTCTTCATTCTGAATAAATATCGCCGATCTGTAACTTGATCCCCTGTCATTACCCTGTCTGTCTACTGTTGTTGGATCATGCATTCTGAAAAAGTAATCCAATAATTCTTTAAAAGAAGTTTTGTTCGCATCATACGTAATTTCTATTCCTTCTGCGTGTCCGGGATGATTGTGGTAAGTAGGATTATCATTTTCTCCTCCAATGTACCCGACCTCGGTATCCGTTACACCGGGACGAACACGAAAAAGATCTTCCATCCCCCAAAAACATCCTCCCGCTATATACGCTTTCTTTAAATTTTCCATACTATTTGTTTTTAAAAATCATTTTAAAACTTAAATCACCTTTATATTTAGCTCTTAAGTTTTACAAAATCAATACATTATAAGCGGATAAGTAAAAATCCGCTTTTTAATGTTTAATTTTCTCTAGTTCTCTATCAAAGATAGTAGATTATTTGTTGATTTTAAAATAAGAAAAAATCCGTGCCAATCCGTGCCAATCCGTGTTTTCACGATAGCTCCCTCCCGAAGTTTCGGGATCGGAACGTGTCAGCTGCGTGCCATTTCGCTCATGTCTTTAAGAATATAACCATAATGTAATTAAATACCAAAGCTATGTATCGCTCCTCCGGAGCTCTTTTGCTTAATGGACTCTTCTTCTATAAATATTACGCTCCCATGGAGCTTAAAAAACAATAAAAAAATCCCCGCCTATCCGTGTTTTAACGTTAGCTCCCTCCCTAAATTTCGGGATCGGAACGTGTCAGCTGCGTGCCATTTCGCTTATGTCTTCAAGAAAATAACCAACTTGTCTGACATAGCCCGTGGTTTCAACCACGGGGTACAATATTATCACGTCTACTATTATTTTCACGGGGTAAAACACGGGGTGTAATATTATCACGCCTCGTATTATATTCTCGTTATTGAAACCAAATTGTGTTCCCGTGGTTGAAACCACGGGCTATGTTTGAAGAAAGAAATTAAATTAGGTTACCACTTTGTCAATTATGAAATGACAAAAATGCGCATACCAACTTTAAAATTAGACTTTCAAAAAAGTTCCTTACACTCTTGGTTTTAAACTTTGACAAAGCTTCATAATAAAGTAACAAACCTATTTTATTAATACACTTTTGTATTTCGCAATATCTTTTAAAACAATTCCCGTACCTCTAACTACAGCTCTTAAAGGATCTTCGGCAATATAAACGGGTAAATCTGTTTTTTGCGAAATCCTTTTATCAAGACCGCGAAGCATGGCTCCTCCTCCTGCGAGATACAAACCCGTATTGTAAATATCGGCAGCCAGTTCAGGCGGCGTTAACGAAAGCGTTACCATAATAGCATCTTCAATTCTAAGAATCGATTTATCCAGCGCTTTTGCAATTTCCCTATAAGTAACTTTTATCTCTTTGGGCTTTCCGGTAAGTAAATCCCTTCCGCGAACCAGCATATCATCGGGTGCATGTTCTAATTCTTCCATGGCAGCGCCTACTTCAATTTTTATCATCTCGGCCGAAGCATCTCCTATATACAAATTATGCTGCGTTCGCATATAATACAATATATCGTTGGTAAAAACATCACCGGCAATCTTGATCGATTTATCGCAGATTATACCGCCCAGGGCAATAACAGCAATTTCTGTCGTACCGCCTCCAATATCAACAATAATAATTCCTTTAGGGAGCATAACATCCAAACCAATTCCGATAGCCGCTGCCATAGGTTCGTGAATTAAGAATACCTCTTTTCCGTTTACCCGCTCGCAGGATTCTTTTACCGCTCTCATCTCTACCTCAGTAATACCGCTGGGGATACACACCACCATTCGAAGTGCGGGAGTAAAAAGGTTTTTCTTAAGCTCCGGTATATTTTTTATAAACCAGCTAATCATTTTTTCAGATGCATCAAAATCTGCAATTACTCCGTCTTTAAGAGGTCGGATCGTTCTAATATTTTCGTGTGTTTTACCCTGCATTAAACTGGCCTCTTTGCCTACAGCAATAATTTTTCCGTTTCTTATATCTCTTGCCACAATCGATGGACTATCTACTACAATCTTTCCGTCATAAATTATTAAAGTATTCGCTGTTCCCAAATCCATAGCTATTTCCACTATCATAAAATCAAATAAGCCCATAATATAGTTTTGTTTAATGAACGCTTGTTATTGCTGTTTTATTCTCTGTAAACAGCAGAATCCGGGTACTTTAGCAAAAATTAACAACAACTAAAAACGTTTTCCTGTTAAAACTTAAACTTAAAAACTTCGATAATTTTAAGTTACATTGAGTTTTGTTAAAATTGCTATTCATTAGATTTAAAAAAAGCTATTTAACCTTAGACGTATAAATTATGCAACTAAAATTTATTTTCCTGTAATGAGTAACAGCAACCTCTACCTTAAATTTGTAAAATACACGCCTTAAAAAAGTAAGCTTTACTATTTCTTTCAAATACAAACAGAAAAGCTTCAGTTTATAAAAAAGTTTAATTTAAAAAATAACGTTATGGAAAAGCACAACAACAACGAATATGGTCAGACAGACCCTGATTTTATTGATCAAAATACGCTGGTTGATGGCAATCCTATTCTAAGCGATGATATGTACAAACATACAGCCAGCACAGAGCATACACCCGAATTTGGGGAGAGTGATCCTGATTATATAGAACAAAATACTCTTGTTGATCATGATAATTACGCAAGAGACGAAGATCCGTACCAAAATCAGGCTAATTATATAGAAGACCTGAAACATCCGGGAAGCGATTTTGAAATCTACCAAAATACCAAATCAGAAAACATGTCGCCGGATGAGAACATCAGCAAGAATGATACAGTTAAAAAGGATAAAAATCAGGACGAATAATAGTATCGCATATTCAAATCAAAAAAAAATGGTATACCCCTTGGTATGCCATTTTTTGTTTAAAAGTAACCGCAGCAACCTGCAAAATCATAACATTTTTTATAATTTGTCTTTTTCTAAAACTCATTTAGAAAGTTTAAAATCCTTACATTTACCCGCTGGCCAATTAAATTACGCAATACAAATAATCAATTACAATAGCGTAAGGCCAATTAATTTTAAGCAGTCAAGATGGAAAAACATACTGTATCAGTAGCATCGTTACCCTTAGATGATAATACAATATCGAATACTAAAATAAAAAAAGCCGATTTGTTACCGGATCCGGAATCTCGTCTGGATTCGATGGAAATGAAAGAAAAACCTATGGCGGATTCCAGTATTCCGTTTAGAGATTTGACTAATGCTGCAACTAAAAAAGAAAGCATCAGCCAACTGATTGATAAACTAGATGTCGAGAATAGCCTTAGATATCAAAGAACTATAGAAGATACGTATTGCAATGTTTACTCTTACGATTATTGTTATTTCTCTAAAGTATATCTTCCAACGGTTTGGTGGACAAAAGAATCTCTTGAAAAAATTCTAAAAGGTGAAGAAGTACAAGCAATTTTTGAACAAACTGTAGATCGTATTTACTCCAGTGCCATACACGACTGGTTCCCGGAATTTGGACATCATTTTGGCTGGAAAAAAATGTCTACGGTTGATGAAGTACAAAATAAGGTAAATGCCAATGGCGGAATTGGAATCATTTGTGCCAAAAGAAAAGAAAAAGGACTCTCCGGACATATTGTTCCTGTTGTTCCTGAAACAGATACGCATAAAGCATATCGGGAAAATGACATAGTAGTATATCCGCTACAATCGCAAGCCGGAAAACTGAATTATAATTACTTTTCTGAAGTTCGAAAAGACTGGTGGAATGATGAGTTATATTCCTCCTACGTGCTGTATTATCATGAATAAAAATACAATTGACAGAATTGTTTAAACATTCAAAAAAAAATATTGATTATCAACAAGTTAACCACTTGCAAATACGATAATAAAAAACTACTTTTGCAACTTAGAAAAAACAGGAACAGCAAAAGTGGTGACTTCGCTATTCTCTTGCCTAAATTATTGATACAAAAGCAATTAATAACGACAGTAATTTTATAACCTTTTTATAAAATTTTACTTCTAAATTGATCTTTAAGCCAATAAAAGTGCAAAAAATCTAAAATATAAATTCCTATATTTTTAAAAGTAAACGAAAACTTTTATAATGGAGGCAACATGCTGCTTAATCCGTTACAGGTTTCTTGTCTCTGGTTTTAACGGATTGAATTTATATTCCTGAATAAAAAATGACTTTATAAATTTAAAATAACCTAAAAAAGAAAGTAAGTATAAATGAAAGACAATCAGACAAAAAAATATTATTGGGGAATAGGATTGGAAAACGAAACCTACATGCAATTTGAAGAATCCCTAATAGTTTCTGGTGAATTTATACAAGAAAAAATTGGTTTTGAGAAATACAGTATCGATTATAGAAAATGCTATAAACCGGAAAGCTTAGCTCCTATCCTGAAGAAGGCTTTTAGTTTAAAAGAAAACTATACCGTGAGCAGAATGATGAACAGCCATTCTCTGGAAAAACTCGATATCAATTATCAGCACAAAACATTATCGCCGATCAAACCGTTAGTTGATACAGCAACTGGCGAAATGATCGCGCAGCCTACTGAAAATCCTGATTATCTGGGCAAATCTATAATGGAACTTTTCCTGGAAGATCAGCCGTACAATATTCAGAGTATGATTACCCAAAGAAATAAAACGATGGGCTCCGTGCATTTTGATGGTGATTCTATCGAATTTGTGACTAAGTATTTTGAAAACAGAACAATAGCCGAGTCCTGCAAAGAACTCAAAGCAACCAAAAAATTGTTTCTGGATAAAATCAATGAATCTGCTGTATTAAACGGAAAATTAAGTTTTCCGGATTATAACAATGGCCTTAATATGTTCATGACCAATCAGGAAAATCTGGTTTTGTTTAATAACGGAACCTATCATTTTCATATTACTTTACCCTCATTGACAGAAGACAGCAGAATTGTTGATTATAATGAATTCGAAAAAACACATGCCAATGCTATTTATTTACTGCAATGGTTTGAACCTTTCTTTATAGCTACTCTTGGCAGTCCGGACATTATGGGTGTGATAAGTAATACCTATAGTTTAGACAAAAAATTTACACTGGGTTCTATGCGAAATGCCATGTCACGCTATATAGGCGTGGGAACATATAACAAAGCAATGCCAAAGGGCAAAATCCTGACCTATAATGTAGATGATTTTAGAAAATTACTAAAATTTGAAAAAGAAGAAAACATTTGGTGGCGCGATCAGATTGAAGCTGATATGGAATACGAAATGTTATCAGAAGTTGGTCTCGATTTTAATCAGGAAAAAATGTACCAGAGCGGTTTCGAATTCAGAAGTTTTGATGAGTTTCCGGCAGAATACCTGAATGATGTTCTTTTTTCTATTATTTTAATTTGTGAGCATTCTTTGAATCTGCCTGATGTTCAATGGGGACATGACAGTAAAGCCTGGAACAATCTTGTTTTTAAAACTTTAAAAATGGGATATGCTACTGAAATCAATGAGGAAGAAAAGCAAGAAGTATTGGATTTATTACAATTATTAAATCCATCAGATGTTGATTACAATACATTAAAAGCGGAATTTGAAGCTATTATTAAGTTAGACGAATTCTTTTTCAAAATTCTGGCCGTTTTGCATGATAAATACAAAGACAACAATGTTTGTCTGGATGCGATGTACGGTCAAAAAACAAGCTTTCCTCCAAAATGGGATAACTTTAATAAATACCAGACCGAAAGACATTTGAAGCAAATTGGCGCTTTTTGCGAGAATTAAAAATTGCTTATTAGCGTATGAGTTATAAAAAAACATCCCATCAGGAAAATTTCCTTTTGGGATGTTTTTACATTAAAAAAAGTACATTATGCAACTTCTTCTACTTTTAAGATTTCAAGTTTTAGATTTCCTTTTTTAGCAGGCCATTCTACAACATTTCCTTCTTTATATCCTACCATTGCTATTCCTTCATCAGAGAGAATAGAAATTCTGTTTTTACTAACTTTGTTTTTTTCAGGACCTACAAATACAACCGTTTTTTCCTCATTGGTTGCACAATTTTTATAAGTTACTCTTCGGTTTACAGAAACAATATCTTCCGGTAAATCTCTTCTGAGTACCTGCGTGGCTTTTTTAAGCTCATGAAGCAATAATACTTCTTCTTCAGCTGTTACTTTTTTTCTTCTTACGTGATCTTTAATTAAATCGTAAATTCCTGTTGTTAAAACGATATTTTGTAATTGTGACATAACTTTCTGTTTGCTCCATATTTCATAGGCAGAATAAAAACTCTTCATTGTATTGCTTATAGCTCTTTGTAATTTTGAATACAATGATATCCTGATCCCAATGAAAATTGAAGATTAAATATAATGAGCTGTCCGGATGAAAGAATCCCTGTCTAGAGTTTTGACAGGGCTTAATTAATAAACTCTTTCGAACTTTTTAAGAAAGTATCGTCATGCAAATATAATAACGTGCCTATAAGGCGCATCAACTGATTATTTGTTAAATAAAAATTTGAAATAGTCATTATTATAATTGCTTTTAACTGTGTGCAAGTTACCTCTTTTTTTTTGAAAGAAAAAACACTAAAAAACAAAAAGAGGTCCTTTAAAAAACTTTCATTTATATCCCTGAATATTACGTTGTGAAGTATGACAAATATGTCTGTTTATTTTTTAACTTTCATGATCCGGAAAACTGATGATTCAGAACATCTTCCGGTACGCAAAACAATTTTAAAAAATTAGAAATGATACTCGATTTCAAAAAATTTCCGCAGCTTGTAACAGAAAGATTGGTATTGAGAAATATTAAAAGTACTGATGCTGGGTTAATTCACCAACTACGATCTGATGAAGTTGTAAATAGATTTGTTGGCAGGGATAATTCCTCAACATTAGAAAAAGCAAAGGAATTTATTCTCAAAATACAAAATTTGGTTGAGAAAAATGAAGGCCTCTACTGGATAATATGCCTAAAGGAAAATAATGATTTAATTGGTTCTGTTTGTTTGTGGAATTTTGATATCAAAAACGAAATCGTAGAAATTGGATATGAAATGCTGCCCGAATTTCAAGGTAAAGGAATTATGAGTGAAGCCATAAAAGCCGTTGTCGCGTATACATTTGAAGAAATAAAAGCAAAAAAAATTACAGCATTCCCATCTTCTGATAATATTAATTCCGTAAACATTCTGAAAAAACTGAATTTCGAATTAGAGGATCAAAAATATAATAATACACATGAAAATATAGAAAATCTGGTTACCTATACTTTAAGAAATACTTCGATTCTTTAAAATCCAGATCAGGTAAAAATACCTATTCGATATTCAGCAGAATATCTTTATTTTTATGTTGTATTTGCATTTATAACGAATAAAAAGTAAAATGGGAACAACTTCTGAACACGGACCATTAAAAGGATCAAAAAACCGTGAAACTCAAACTAAGGACGGTATTGCTGTTAGAAATGCTGGCATAGTACTTTTAAACAGTTATATTCCTCTTCTGTTTGAGCGCCTTACTCTTGTTCAGGATAGAAATTTTACCAGTATCGAAAATCAAAAAAATGCTGTACAGTATTTACAATATGTAATTACCGGATTAACAGCAACCGACGAAGTCTATTTATCATTAAATAAAGTACTTTGTGGTTTGTCTCTTACTGATAGTGTTCCTGTCGGAGTTGAGATTTCGGATCCAAATAAGCACCTCATCGACGGATTGATACTTGCTGCTATTTCGCATTGGCCTGAAATTGGCGATTGTTCTACAGACGGTTTTAGAGGCAATTGGCTCGTTCGCGACGGAATGCTTAAAGAACTCGAAGATCGGTGGGAACTTATTGTCGACAAAAGGGCTTATGATATCTTAATAAACAGATCCCCTTTTGCTTTTTCTGTTATTAAATATCCGTGGATGAGCAAGCCACTGTATGTTAACTGGCCTTATTAGAAACTATAAACCACATAAAAAATTATGCCCTGGACTATTCTTGAAAAACTATGGAAACGTTCACTGTTTCCTTCTGAAGTTTCTGTTGCCCATAAAAACCAAACCTGGAACGAAGAGATAAAAACCTTGTATCAATTGGGTATTAGCATGGAGGAAACACTACAATTTTTATACTTTGAAAAACCTGATTTTGAAAGTTTTAAAAACTGGATTAATAATCGATCGAAAAATGAAAATGCCAAAGTAGAAGATTTTAGCGGTCAGGCTCTGTCTGAAGAAGATCTCGCATTTTGGCGTAAAAACGGATATGTCCTTATAAAAAATGCCATCCCTAAAGAAGATTGCGAAGCTACACAACAGGCTATTTGGGATTTTCTGAAAATGGATCCCAATAAAAAAGCAACCTGGTACCAAACTCATCCGGAACAAAAAGGATTGATGCTTAATTTTTCGGATCATGAAACATTAAATAAAAACCGATTTTCTACCAAAATAAAAAAAGCCTATGAACAGCTTTACAATACCACCAATATCTATAAAACGATTGACAAAGTAAGTTTTAACCCTCCTGAAACTAATGAATTTACTTTTTTAGGAAGTGCGCTGCACTGGGATACCAGTTTAAAACAACCTATTGTATTTGGGCTTCAGGGACTACTATATCTTAGTGATTGTGGTATAGATGATGGTGCTTTTCATTGTGTTCCGGGATTTCACAACAAAATAAATGAATGGCTTAATAATCTCGAACCCAATGAGAATCCAAGAGAAAAAGCACTTGAAACATTACAGGCAAAGCCCATAATTGGCAATGCAGGAGATTTTATCATCTGGGACAACAGATTGCCGCATTGCGCAACACCAAACAAAGGACAAAAACCAAGAATGGTTCAATACCTAACCTATTTACCAAATGATTATAATACCCCAAAAGAATGGATTTAATTCATAAAAAAGTCCTAAAATCAACTGATTTTAGGACTTTTTATTATGTAACGACAGGAATTAATTTCAAACTTTTATCCCGTAGGATTATCATTTTCGCGATCAAACCTGAGCGTTATATTCTCATTTAATGCGGTTCTTGCTTTCAAAATAAAACTAACTCCTTTCTCAATGAGCACACACAGGGATAAAAACACGATTGCCAGAGTAACCAGCAATCCCTTTATTATTTTCCAACTGTTCATCATGTCTTTTTAAAACAAACGAAGCCCTAACCCGGCCTGAATTTGCTGACTGTTGGCCTTCGACCCAAAATCGCTCACATCTGAGAATCCCCATACATATCTTGCGTAAATGGTCAGAGGTCTGATATTAACTTCTGCCCCGGCAACAAAGGCAAAATCGGTTTTCCTGAAAAGTTTTTTACCATTCTCAAGAACACTTTCATTTCCACTGGCCAGAAAACTAAACTGAGGTCCTGCCACAACCGTAATCAGTCCTTCGCTATTTAAGCGAAGTAATACGGGCACACTTATATAATTAAGCGTTTTGTCTTTTTTGAAAGCATTATCAAAAATATCCCTGTAATTATCCGTGATTTTAGTATTGGTCTGATTAAACATTACTTCTCCCTGAATACCTATAAAATCAGTAAAATTAAAATAAGCAAAACCACCCAGCTGATACCCCAATTCAAAATCATTATCAAAATTTTTACCATCCAGCTTATTCATATTAACACCCGCTTTTGCCCCAAGATGTATTTGACTATACCCTACCACTGACATAAAGAAAGCTGCTGCTGCAATTATTTTTTTCATATTGTATTTATTTCTAATTTAAGAATTACTTTTTTATATAAACGGCAGATGAAACAACCTGCCGTTTTGCAGGTAATCAGGATTTATTTTTTTATGTAATTGGAATATTCTGTAATCGTATCTACATTCGTAGCCTGCCCGATGAATTTAGCCTCCATACGAAGTTTTTCGTTTACAGGAAGGTATTGTCTTGACTGATCATCCCATTTGTATTTTACGACAAGATCAAACTTATCAGCAGTAAGAATATTAATTTTTACCGGCTTCTCATTAAGCGTTTCTATCTGATCCAGTTTTTTAGATTTTAAATTAATAGTCATGTAAAATCGGCAGTCTTTGATAAAACCATTTTCTTTATTAAGCGATGATGGATCAAATTTGTAACTTATAACCAGCTGGTCTGCCGATTCTTTCTCGATTTTGTAACTTGCATCATCTGCCTGCAAAACTGGCGACGGTTTGTTCTGGTTCTTTCTAAAAGTATTTATTGCAGATTTAGAAGGTGATTTTCCGTCGACAGAAACAACTGTCCAACGCTCTGTTTCTGCATTTGCGGGATCGAATTTTGCGATTGTAACCGCCTCGCTTGCACTCGTTATCACTGTTTGTTTAAAATCGAATGCATAATTATCAGGTCGTTTTGTTTTTTCAGGATTAAGAACACTCGAATCAATTCCGTACTTAAAAAACACATCTGATATTTTTGATTTCTGTGCAGAAATAGTAGATGCAAAAAGCATCATAAGAAAAAGGATTACGCTATTCATTCTATAATTTTGAAATCTGAAATTTGTTTTTGTGATATTAAAATCTGTGCCTGCCAATAACTTTGTTTTTTTCATTTTTAGATCTGTTAATTGTTATTATTATGGCGCAAAATTATTCGCAGTATCGCTTTTGCCTTAAAATTATTTGGTGAAGTAACGAATCTGTCGGGTGAATTGTCGATTTGGACTATTGAACTGAATTACCATTACCAATTTTAACGTAAATCCCTTATATCATAAGCATTTACAAAGGCACAGATAAAATAAGTGCATTGCAAATACTTCGATTATTTTAATCAAAACTCCCTCAAAATTCTTTTATTTGTACCCTGCAAAACAAATCAAACCGATATTTAGCATCCCGTAAAAAACAAATTTTGTGAATCATATAGAAGAATCAACAATAAAGAAGAGTAAACTAAAAACGATACTGCTAATTACGTTTGTATTTATAGGCTCTTATGCCAGTATATTTATCATATATCCATCTTCATACTGGAATGATTATGTAAATCTGCCCTATCTCAACCTTATTATAGATATATCATCGAATCTGCTTTTTTGTGCTGTGCTCTTAATGTTAAGCCTTTTTATTGACAGAATTTTAGAGAAAAAAATATCCTGGATGATACATCCTATAAGGCGTTTATTGATTCAGATACTATTTCAAATATTAGGCGCGATACTTATTATTATCGGTTTAGCTATTCTTTACTATATATTAGGAAGTCCTACTGTTACGCCACATGCCAACGTGGGGCTTAGGCAGGCATTATATATCATGATTTCGATCGTTCTTTGGTCATTAATGGTTAGTGCCTTAAATACTGGTGATTTCTTGTTGAGAAACTGGAAAAATGCCAACATAAAAGCCGCGCAATACAAAATTAATGCTGCCGAAAACAAACAATTACTGGCCGAAATAGAACTACAGTCGCTTAAACTACAGCTTGATCCTCATTTTGTTTTTAATAATCTGAGTGTCCTTTCAGAACTGATCCTCAAAGACCAGCAGCTGGGATATGATTTTACAGAAAATTTTGCAAAAGTGTACCGCTATTTATTGGTGAATTCAAAAAAGCCATTGGTATTGCTTAAGGAAGAACTTGAGTTTCTCGATGCCTATCTATTCCTGATAAAGAATAGAATTGGTGATGGATGTGATTTTCGTATCGACATTGATCCATCAAAACTTAATATGTCGATTCCTCCTATCACACTTCAGCTTTTTATCGAAAATGCCTTAAAACACAATCGTACAGAAGAAGAAAACCCACTGATTGTGCAAGTTTATTCTAATGAAAATGATGAACTGGTAGTATCCAATAATCTGCTGCCTCTTATCAAAAAAGCACCTTCTACAGGAATTGGCCTTAAAAATATTATCAGCCGCTACGCATTATTAAGTGATCGAAACGTTTTTGTAGAAGAAACTACTGAAACTTTTACGGTAAAAGTACCCCTCATCAAATGAATACTATAAAAAAAATACTGATCCTTGAGGACGAAAAGTTAAATTCAGAAAGAATTAAGCGTTTAATCCTTAAAATAAGACCCGATGCAGAAATAATTGACGTCTTACCAAGCGTTAAAAAAGCGGTTTCATGGTTATCAGAAAACCAATGTCCAGACCTGATCATGATGGATATTCAGTTAGCAGATGGTTTGTGTTTCGAGATCTTCAATCTGGCCAGCGTTACCTGCCCTGTTATATTTACTACAGCTTATGATGAATATGCAATTAAAGCTTTTAAATACAACAGCGTAGATTATCTCCTGAAACCAATTGAAAAGAATGAACTTGAAGCCGCTATAATCAAATTCGAAAATTCTGTGCAGTATTCAACAAGCCAGCAGCCAAAAATCGAAGAACTGCTCGCGTATATACAGCCCAAAGAATACCGTCAACGCTTTCTGATTCCGTATCGTGATGGTTACCGCAAAATAAATACCGAAGATGTGGCCTATTTTTATTCGAATATGAACATCAATTATGCAAAACTGTTTAATGGCGAAGAAGTTACCGTATCGCAAACCTTAGAAACTTTGGAACAGGAATTGGATCCTAAAAATTTCTTCAGGGCAAATCGTCAGTACATTATACATGTTAATTCGATCGAAAATGTGCATAATTTTTTTAATGGAAAACTCAAACTCAAAATAAAGCAGAACAAAGATGAAGATATTGTGGTGAGCAGAACAAAAGCCTCTTCTTTTAAATTGTGGCTGGATTACTGATAAATAATACCTTATAATTTACTGCAAAGTTTGTTTTATGCAGCTGTAAAGACCAATACCATTAGTATTTGGGGATTTAAAATTATCAATCGTTTACAAAACGAAATGTAAAAAGTTTTTTTTTCATTAACAAAAATCACTAACTTGTATAGAAATTAGTAATAACATAACGAGCTTATTACTGTTTTAAACAGCTGCGATCCTACATTTTACCAAACAAATTAATGCAGCTAATTGAAGTGATTTTTCTAATAAAAGAAGAATAAACTTATTTTATGATAATTAAAAAATAAAACTATGCGAGTACCGGTCATCCGAAAAAATATAAAATTTACCCCAGATTCCAGAAGAGTTGTTGCCCGATACTTTGTAAATGGCGACGAACGAACACAACAAATGGTAAGCCGGATCATGATGCTGGATGAAAAACAAGTATTAGAAACCCTGGAACAAACACTTCGTGAGTTTGCAAGGCGCCATCGAAATATTTCAGCCATATTTTTTAGACATTGCGAAAAAATAAAACCCATAATCGAAGCCATGCAAATCGATTATGAAGCAATGTCGCTAGACCGAAAAATGCTTATTGGTTCTTATTGTACTATGGAATATGCTATAGAATCTGCCGCAATTTTCAATCCATCAATTGTAGAAGATTTTGATCAGTCAGGTCTCGAAGCGGGAGAAAAGCGTGTTATTATTTCTTTTCGTGCCACCGGAGAAGGTCATATTTCATCTATTGTTTTTAGAAGAGGAATTCTTGATAAAGACAATAACCTTCAGGTCATGAAAATTGGCCATAATATAGATAAAGCCGAAATCGAGCACAAAACCTTATTCAATAAAGAACGGTTTTTATTAAAACTGTCTGAAATGCATACTCAGGACAAATATATTGCACAGATTATGCAGGATTTGCCTGACGAATTCGAATTTGCTGTGTTAAAAAGTATGGTCAATACCGCTTTGAGCGATCCGTCGATCCGTCAGGAAAGAAGAACGGCACTCGAAGAAATAATCTGGCTCGCCGATTCGTTTTATGATTTGCAGTTCAAACACGATTCTGATATCACGGAACGTGTTATATTTCCAATATCCGATTCAGAAAGCCGCGGTATCGAGGATGCCCGTTTTGTACGATTTGATGATGAGGACGGATCAAGTCGTGTTATGGCCACGTACACAGCCTATAATGGTCATGCCATATTACCAAAACTTATTTCTACAGAAGATTTTTACACCTTTAGAGTAATGCCTTTACATGGTATTGGAGCCCAAAATAAAAACCTCGCCTTGTTTCCAAGAAAAATAAAAGGTCAATACGCCATGCTTGCCAGAATCGATGGTGTAAACAATTATATTATGTATTCTGACCGTGTTACCCAATGGAATACTCCTATTCTTTTACAAGAACCTCGTTATACATGGGAGTTTACACAAATAGGAAATTGCGGATCACCACTCTGGACTGCAGAAGGCTGGCTCGTGATTACCCACGGTGTAGGTACGATGAGACGTTATTGTATTGGTGCTTCATTATTTGACCTTGACGATCCATCGAAAGAAATTGGAAGACTTAAAGAGCCGTTGCTTTCACCACTCGAAGACGAACGAGAAGGATATGTTCCTAACGTGGTCTATTCCTGCGGTGCTATCATTCATAACAATAGCCTGATATTACCCTATGCGGTATCTGATTATTCTTCTACATATGCCATAGTAGATATGATTGAATTGATAGATGCTTTAAAGAAAAGTAAATAGCAGTATCCCACAAAGACATAGTTGATTATTAGAAACAGTAAAGATCAGACTTCATATAAAAAAATATGTAGTCTGTTTTTTTTTTACAAAAATGAACCTTATTAATATCTCATTAAATTACAGTCGTGGAGTAATACTAAAAAATACTTTTCAATTCGCATTTATACAATTATAATTCAAATTCGAAACCTAGCTTTGGCGGGTTATAAAAACATCAAAATGAATTACAAAACCAGATTTTCAAAATTACCTGCACTGCTTCAATCCAAAAAAAATACAATTATAAAACTAATCGAACAATTGAGTATGATTGCGGTATTGTATTTTAGTTCCAATAATTTAAAAGCGCAAACAACAGCTTCTACTATTGATAAAGCAACCTTTGGAGATTGGGGAATTGAAACTCAGTTTATCAGTAAGGAAATAGTGCCGGGCAATGATTTTTATAAATATGTTAATGAAGGATGGCTGGAGTCAAAAACTATTCCGGCAGGTTCTTCCGGATTTAGTAATTATAGTGAAGCTAAAAATAGAATTGACGAAAGAATAACCCATATTATTCATGATGGTGCTGATAAAATCAATAGCAGCAAAGGGACATTAAAACAAATAGGTGCACTTTATCTGGGGTATATTGATACTTATAATATCGAAAAACAGGGATTAAAGCCAATTCAGCAGGATTTAAAACAAATACTTGCCTTAAACAATTATGAAGATGTTGCAAAGTGGATGGCAAATCCAAAATCTTTTTCGATAATCTCTATTCACACTGCGCCGGATATTAATAATAGAAGCCGATTTCTTGTGGCACTTGGCGAGAGCGGTATAGGCTTACCCTCACCAGAATGGTACGAAAAACAAGATGGTCTTTATCCGGGTTATCGCAAAGCATATAAAGAACATATAGTGCGCACTTTTGAACTTGCCGGTATCGCTAACGCTGAGCAACGCGCTAATGATATATTGGCACTCGAAACAAAATTAGCAGCAGTACAATGGACGCCTGCGCAAATGCGTGATAGTAAGATTAATTCACGTTTGCTTTCTGTTTCAGAACTCTCTACTTATGCTCCTGGCTTTCCGTGGAAAGTTTTTCTGGCTAACAGACAAGTAGATCATGTAAGCGAAGTAATATTGCAAGCCGACTCTGCAATAAAAGCAAAAGCTGCTTTATTTGAAAATACATCAATAGCAATTTGGTCATCTTATATTGCATTTCACTGGATCGTGAACCATTCTACCCTATTACCAGAAAAGTTTCGCAAAAATCAGTTTGATTTTTACTCCGGTACCTTAAACGGAATTACTAATGATGTTTCGAGAGAAAAAAAGTCAATTTTGTATGTAAACAACCGTTTAGGACAAGCTGTTGGTAAACTTTATGTCGAAAAGTATTTTCCTGCTGAATACCTTAAAAATATCCAAGATCTCGTAGATTACATCAAAAAAGCATTCTCCATCCGATTGCAAAAACTGGATTGGCTGGATGACAGCAGCAGAAAAGAAGCCATAGCAAAACTGGATGCTGTGACAGTCAGAATAGGATATCCTGATACCTGGCGTGACTATTCTTCAATCAAATTTGATCCTAAGAATCCTGTTGGTAATGAGCAGCGTATTGCAAAATCAAATTGGGACAATGAACGCTCGTTACTTGAAAAGGTTTACACAAGTAAGAACTGGTATCAGGTTCCGCAAACTGTAGACGCAACAAGCAGTAAATTATACAATTCGATTGAATTTCCTGCAGGTATATTGCAGGCTCCTTTTTTTGATCCGTTTGCTGATCCGGCAGTAAACTTTGGCGCAATAGGCGCAATAATCGGACATGAATTGGGGCATTGTTTTGATGATGAAGGTTCAAAGTTTGATGGCAATGGTTTAATTCGTGATTGGTGGACTCCTCAAACCCGAAAATCATTTGAAGAACGCACTAAACAACTTGTTGAGCAATACAATACCTTTTCATCAGACGGAATACATGTAAACGGAAAACAAACGCTTGGAGAAAACATTGGCGATCTGACCGGTGTAGTTGTTGCTTATGAAGCTTATCAATTGTACCGTACTGATCATCAAAATATCCCAGTGATTTTAAATAATTTTACTGATGACCAGCGCTACTTTTTATCTTTTGCCCAAACTAATCGCAGTCTTTATACTCCCGAAGCGTATCGCATGACATTATCACGAGATTATCATGCGCCTGCAGATTTTCGTGTTAATGGCGTTGTTCGCAATATTGATGCATGGTACAAAGCTTTTAATGTAAAACCAGAAAATAAACTTTATCTATCTCCTGAAGAACGAGTACGCATTTGGTAATTATAAAAAGAATCTAATTCGAAAACCTGATAAGGTTTAAACTAAAATGGCAAGTTGTATCGAACTTGACTACAATATACAATCTCTCGTATTTAAATCTAATAAAAGCGATCATCCGGACTAAGTTCTGTATGAGAGTCTTCTTATTAACGATATGATAATTTTATTTTCGTTAAAATATCAGCAAATTATATCCTTAAAACCCAATTAAACCTATTTTAAATAATTAAATCACTTATTTTTTAACATTACATTAATATTTTTCTTATTATTGTAGCACAGTATAGTATAGTACTGCATCTTAACTATTTAAAATAAATTATTATGCAAGAAAAAATTACAAAAGAAAAATGTTCGATTACCAAAATCTTTATCGCCATATTGTCGTTTATAGCGATAAGCAGTTCAGCACAGACCTATGAATTCGAAAACGGAACGCGTACAAACAACGCCGACATCCAGAACTGCGATTCCTGCTCAGGCAAGATAGTAGGTAATTTAGGAGGCAACAGCAGTGTTTCGGTAAATGTTACCGTAGCTTCGACAGGCTGGTATAATCTGCAATTGTTTTATTGCACAGGCGATCCCAGAACTATTAAATTAACTGCCGGTTCAGCCACCACCATAGCAATTCCGTGCGAACCCAGCGGAGGATGGAGTACTGCTGCTGCTAAAAACATAAGCGTATATTTGAACAGCGGCACCACTACCCTGCTTTGGGACAATCCGGGTTCGTGGGCTCCTAACCTGGACAAATTTGTTTTAACGCCGCTAGGTTCTTCCAGCCTTCAAACCATTGCTTTTGGTTCAAACAATAGTATCGTATACAACTTGACCAATAAAACTTATACTATAAAATTTAATGGCGCGACAGCCGTTACAAATGCATCTGCTTATGCTTTTAGTGATCAGCAATACATCAGCAGTAATTTTGCATCAGCTGCTTATACCTCAGAACCGTTTACTGATAATATTGGCAGCGGTACCAAGCATATTTTTACTTTAAGTGGAAATTACACCCTAGGAATGCAGCAAGTTTTTTATACTTATTCTAATAAAAACTATTTGGCTGTACAAGTGGTACTTACCGGAAATGGTTCGAATTGCTACAAAATGTCACCATTAACCAGTTATCAGGTTACGCCCAACTTTGGTACCGGAGATACAAGGGCGGTATTTGTACCTTACGACAATGACGCGTGGATTCGCTACAATGCCCAACCTCTGAATTCAGCTGATTTTACGGCATCTGAAGTAACTAATATTTACAACAATACCAATCGTAAAGGCCTGGTTATTGGTTCTGTAGAACACACTAAATGGAAAACCGGTATTGCCGTAACTGGTGGTGGCTCTTCATCTGCCTATGTTTCGGTTATTGCAGGATGGACAAAATCAGATATCACCAGAGATAATCGTGGTCATGGATGGGTAAATGTGGGACAAAACAGCTGTCCTTCGCCTAAAATTTTAATAAGTGCCAATGATGACTGGCGAACTGGTTTCGAAGAATTTGCACAAGCCAATGCAGCCATGCAGCCCAAATATATTTTTGACTGGACTGCACCTAAACCTATTGGCTGGAACAGCTGGGGTGCTATGCAAACCAATATTAATCTAACAAAAGTGAAGGCTGTAGTAGACTTTTTTCATGACGATTGTCCCGCTTTTAAAACCGAAGACAATACCTTATTTATTGACCTCGATTCCTATTGGGATAATATGAGTGATGCAGAATTGGCACAATTTGTTACGTATGCAAAAAGCAAAGGTTTTAAAGCCGGAATTTATTGGGCACCTTTTGTAGACTGGGGCAAATACAACCGTCAGGTCGAAGGAAGTTCTTATAACTACAATCAATGCTGGACAAAAGTAAATGGAAATCCTCTTGAACTTGACGGCGCTTATGCCATGGATCCTACAAGTCCCGGAACTAAGGCCAGAATAGTCTATTTTATGAACCGCTTTAAAACTGCCGGATTTGAAATGATAAAAATTGACTTTTTGACACACGCCAGTATCGAAGCCGATAGTTTTGCTAATAATCAATTGCATACCGGTATGGAAGCGTATCAGGAAGGGATGAAATTTCTAACCGACCAAATCGACGGAAAAATGCTGGTTCAGGCAGCCATTTCTCCAAATTTGGCTACTGGTCCTTATGTGCACATACGTCGTGTTGCCTGCGATGCTTACAGCAATATAGGCGAAACTGATTATACGCTTAATAGTACTACTTATGGCTGGTGGCAAAATCAGATTTACGATTATCTCGATGCAGATCACGTTGTTTTTGGCAATGCTACCGCCGGAGAAAACCGTGCACGATTGCTAAGCAGTGTCGTAACAGGAACGATTACAAGCGGTGATGATTTCTCAGTTGCAGGACCGTGGAAAGCCAAATCACAGGATCTTCTACAAAATAATGATGTCCTGAATGTAGCCCGCGCGGATATGCATTTTATTCCTGCAGATGGTAACACAGGATCTAATGCAGCCAATATTTTTTCGGCGACACATAACAATATTACTTATGTAGCAGTGTTTAATTACACCAATAATGCAGTCACCAATAATGTAAGCTTAAGCCGTTTAGGATTAGGATCCGGAAATTATACTGTAAAAGAATTGTATTCAGGAGCACTGAGCTCAACACAAGGAACTTTAAATGTACAGCTTCCAAAGGCTGATGCCGCTTTGTATGCAATTTACGACGGATCGACCTTGAGCGCACCGGGATACAACTGGAAAACCTCTGCTAACTATATTTATCCAAATCCTGCATCAACCAACTTCAGGATAAAACTGGATAACGTTGTTAATGGTCCTGTTAAAATTTCTATTTATGATATCGCAGGAAAAGAAGTCTCAAGAAGTACTATTATGGCCGATGATATGATTAGTTCAGAAATTCCTGTAAACAATTTAAAAAAAGGCGTTTATATGGTAAAAGTATCGGCTTCAGGAAACCCGGTACAACAATTTAAGTTTATCAAAGAGTAAAATTTTAAACTAAAAATAAATCCTGATTTTCGAGTACAATTGAAAGTCAGGATTTTTTTATTATCAATGTTCTTCATTATAAAAATCCCTTTTTCACTATTTATCCTCTACATAAATTCGATATCCAAAATTGATTTATATATCTAAATAAAAAGATCCAGACTTATAAATAATACTTTCAAAAGGCAATAAATGTGTTAATTGAATGTTTTAATACAGAAGAGTTAATTGGTTTAATTTTAATGGTTAACTTGTATATACATATTAATATATTTAAGATTTATGAAAAAAATAATGTTTCTGGTGGGTATAATTGGTATTTCACTACAAGGATATGCACAAAAAGAAGTAAAAGATAAATACAAACCCATTCCGGCAAAAAATTCTGAAATAAAAGAACCTTTGCCGCCAACGGAGACTCCGCCAAACGATCCTCCGCCTTTAAAAGAATCAACCGTTTTAAAAATAGATCCGGAAGAACTTTATAAAAATAACGCGCTCTATAAACCCGAAGCTAATGTAGAAGGCATCTTTTACCGAAGAAATGAATATTTAGGAGGATTTGTAACGAATACCTCTACTTCTACTATTCGCTATCGTGATGCTGCTTTTGTAGATGGCGATAAAATCAGAGTATACCTGAATGATAAGGTTATTGAAACCGAAGTAAGCTTAAATGGCGATTTTCAGGGTTTTAAAATAAATCTGGTAAAAGGAATCAACAAAATCGACTTTGAAGCCTTAAACGAAGGGTCTGCTTCACCAAACACAGCAGAATTTCAGGTTTATGACGATAAAGGAGCTGTGATTCAGGCCAGTCAGTGGAATGTTGGTACCGGTTATAAAGCTACCATTATTTTATACAAAGAATAAAAGATAGCGTAGCCAATATATAATGT
>Ga0116227_10004727_pt1 | contig 29426 bp, 21 predicted proteins | sample S1TSphgellanicum_FD_89693 | JGI IMG/M metagenome (GOLD analysis project Ga0116227, IMG submission 89693) | Host-associated microbial communities from peat moss isolated from Minnesota, USA - S1T2_Fb - Sphagnum magellanicum MG | ecosystem: Host-associated > Plants > Peat moss > Unclassified... | reverse complement strand
GTGTGCAGGCCCGTGTGAGTGACTAAAGCTTGTCAACTCTTCCTAGTCCCATCTCGGAGCTCCAACCCGCCCCTCTACCCCTCAAAGGGTTGTGAGCTAGGGAGCGTGCTCCGACTCCTCCTTTTCCCCTGCTTTCTACTTGGGCTCACATTTGAACCCTTTAAGGAGTTGGGAGTGCGTCATTTGGGCATCAACAAAGGTAGAATTTCAAGGACATCTTCTAACAATATACACAACCAATAGCAATGTAAAAATGTTCAAATGCTTGAGAAATGAAATCTTGTATTCCAACACAAATTTCCAACTTGGAAATGTCTAAATTTTTCCCAGTCTTTTGCTAATCCCCTTAAAGAAGGGCACATTTTGGAAAGTAGCAAAAGACACCATTCACACTAAGAATGAAAAGCTTTTTAGTTGTGCCAGATCAAAGTCGAAAAGTTCGAATCCGTGTCTTTGCATTAAAAAAAAAAACATCATGCACCTACCAAAAAGAAAAAAGGTTAAAACAAAAAGAAATTAAATAATGAATAGAGGCCTTGATCCTTGTTGTAGGAGATGTTCCAACATAGAATTTGCAAAAATTAAGTTGATATCCAAAATATGGAAGGATAATTTTGACCATGGATTTGATAGGAACACGGACTAAAAACACACAAATCATGACTTGGTGGCCACCATGTGGATGAGGGAAAACACTTGGCGACCACCAGGTGGATGAAGGAAAACACTTGGTGGCCACTAGGTAGGTGTTGGAGAAGACCTGGTAGCCATAAAATGGTTGCAGATGGTTGTAGGAATGCGAAGTCCAACCCAAGGCCCACTAGGCCAAAACCAAATCCTTTAAAAATAAAAAGTACAAACAACATTCAAGTAATAAAATTAAATATTTTAAATAAATTTTATCAAAAGGAAAGTATTGATATATTCAAACAAACCAAAATTTGAGGATTAACAATTAATAAGATGCTTTTTGTTTCAATTTCATATTATTATATAAAGTGGGTTGACAAGTTCGACTACATTTCATAAATAACATTTAAAAAGTCCTAGATTATTTCAATCAATACAACTAATCCTACCAAAGGGATTATGTTCAACACGGGTGGGAACACCGTCTCTAGACGAATGAAGGTTTTTAAAGGGAAAATAGACCCCAATAAACATTAATTTTCCCCATAAAGGTTGTCAAAGGACTTTTAAAAAATGGCACTATACGAGCCGTTAAACATGCTTTTGTATGGCATATCATTTACAAGCAACGTGTTGCTAGTGTGGGTGTAAGGATAAGTAGAAAAGAATTGTCAAGATTCTTGTGGAAAATTGGCTTGCCAAGTTTATATAGTAGGAAATGCAGATTTCACATGCAAAACTCCTAATTAAGCATTTTAGAAGTATGTATAGAGATTTGTGTTTTGTGCCAAATTTGATCCAAATAATTATAGATATTGTGATGTTGGGCTACAAACCAAATATACACCTAAAATTGAGCAAGGCATTTTTCCAATAATTCTTTCAATCCAGGACGAAAAAATGATAGTGTGAGAACCTTTATCGAAGTGTGTTGTGATCAAAACTTCATTCATATCAAAAATCACATGAAATGGATTCACCTTTGTTGTAGGCAAATGAGGCAGTATAATGTCAAAACTTGAAGTTGATGGAATTTCATCCAAATTAATTTCAAAACCTGCACATGAATTTGGTGATTCCACATCTCACCTGAGGCATTTGGGAGTCGAAACCCGAGGTCAATGGAATCTCATCAATTATGCGTGAATTTGGTGACTCCTTATCTTTCACCTCCTTAAAAAATAGTGCACTGATAATTTTTTTAAAAAAAAATGGTAGTTGTGAAAGTCCAAAAATGACTAACCATATAAATCAATGAGATTAAAATTTCACAAAAAAAAAATGGAAGGAAAGAGCAAAATAAAACATTTGGACTACTTATTATGGATGCTGAACAATTTTTACATAAACTAGAAGAACAGGCCATGGTGCATTTTTCGAACAACATCTGGTATCTAACATCATCTTCCTTGATACTTTTGATGCACTAAAAGGATAGAGCTCCACAAAGGTGGGAACACTAAACCCAAAGTTATGAAGGAACTTCAAGTATGGGAGAAAAGTCTTCATTAGATAATTATTTTCTTTTGGCGTGTACTCATAGGACTCAACAAAGATGGCATTAAAAGGCGGATTCAAACAAGTTCTGTATGGTGTATCATCTACCAACAATGTATTCCCAAGGTAGTGTTAGGATACCGAGAGAAGAAATTAGAAAGGTTTTAATGATAAATTAATTTATCATGAGTGAGATTATTAATGTGATAATAGCATGCTTTGATGGTAAATTGCAGAAAATGCTTGTTGATCTTGCACACATTTCAACCCATAATCATTTGCAGATTGATCTCAATACCCGTTTCTTCTGCTATTTTTTTCAAATAGGCATTCGTCTTGGCAAGCAAAGCGGACATTCATATGTAGACAATAAATTGCTTTAAACACCTAAGGAAGAATTCCTTTAGAGCTAGCTTGGGTACAATGTTCTTGCCTAGTAAGGTAAGACCTCGAGCTAAGTTAAATGGTGGAGGCAGGAAGTGATTAATTCTAAAATAGTCTTTCCCAACAAGGACCCCTTTCAAATTGAAAATCACATGCTCAGGATTCACTTCTACGTCCTTTACATCATTGGGAGGAGAAGATATGAATATTCTGAAAGTGAGCTCTTTCCCCTTATCTTGTTTGAAAAATTCATGGAGATTTCTTGGAAGTGTATTAGTTCCGACCCCATCGAATCTTACAAGGGTCAAATGCAACTACGTTGGGACCAATTGTTGGAGGGATGGGGAAGACACAAACAGATAGTGAAGTGGGGAAATAAAACTTCGATGGGGCAAAGGTTAGATTGGAAACAACATCGGTCTCCTCTATCTTTTTTGCCTTTTTGCATGCCTTTTCAAATGCAATTCATTCTTGTCTAGTTGTCCAAGTAACTAAACAACCATCCTTCAAATTCCACTAAGGCCAAAAATAGACCTAGGCTTGTCATAATCATTCGAATCTTTAGATTTGTATTCACTCAAATCATTAAACCCAAATGCACTTTCAATTGCAAATAGAGAGTAGAAAAGGGTGAACATTCAACCAAACTAAAATTGCAAATAAACTAAGTGAAAAGAAAAAAAAATTCAAAAAACGTTGAGGGGGACTCATAATCCTTTGTGACTGTATTTTTTGAATTTTTCAACCACCTACAAGTTTGGAGGCCACCAAATATGTTGATTTGGTGGCCACTAAATCTTTCTATCTAGTGGACATCAAATTGTCACTAAATACATCATTGTATTTAGTGGCCTTTGGATTGACCTTTCTAGTGGCCACCATATATAATGATCCAGTGGCCACTATATGAAATCTATGCTTTAGAATTAAATTGAAAGAAAAAATCCTATGTACATGTATTCACAATTTAAAAGAATTATAGGAGAGCCATGAATCGTAGTATAATCTAACCTTAAATGGACTTAAGTCTTTGAGAGGAATTTTGTTTGTTCATTTTCGTATTAATATTGTCATCATTTAAATCCTCAACATTGTTCTCCCTAGCAGTATTGGTTGTCTATGATGATTGTACAGAAGAGATTTCAAGTTGTGCTAATATATCATTCAAGGGGCATTCATCGTTTGTCATTATCCTTTTTCTAGTTGCACAAGATTAAGAATTCCTTGGGGTCAACATAGGACCGTTACTTGTTCTTGTGCTTATCTCTAGAATAACAACTCCATGAGTAGGTTTCTTCTAGGTTTTTTTCCTTCTTGTAACAAGGGATATTTCCTATTCTTGTAGTTTGTCTTCTCCACCTGACCTTTATTGTTTGGCATTTGCAAATGGAGGTGGAACACAAATTGCAAGGGGCATTGAGTTTGTATTATACCAAACCAATAGACTAGTCATTGTAATCTCCTCAACCTTGTCAAGGAAGTCCATGTGAACGAACTTAAGAACCCAAACCTTTTTTTCTTGCACATTCCATTAATACTGGTTCAAACTTTGAAATGATTAACAAACCTTGAAACATGGAAATATATTTGGGATTTGCGGGAACATATCAAGCATATATATGTTAATATTCCACCACTGAAGATACTTAGACATGCCATTCCACCACACAAAAGTGGTTGCAAAATGAGTCGAATTGTGTACGAGTTGAATTCCAACTTATACAACTTCTGTTCTTTCGAAAATGGACAATTATAGATGGGGACCCACGCTGGAAGATGCCTTGATGCCAAAATGTTTACATGCACAAACTTTCCTTCCTATGAAGGAAAAATGTAAGTGTATACCAAAAGTGGAAGACTCATCCACAAGCCTGATGACCTCAATATAAGAATTTCTTACTTGGAAGCTTGGTAGAATTCGTACTCCATAGAAATGTCGTCCATGAAATCATTTTCTTATAGTGTTACGACCAAATTGTTAAAAGACCTTTCACTACACCAAAATGTGTCCTAGTTCATTTTAAATTTCACTATATTTTGAATGAATTTGGACATTCTTACCATGGTGAAATTGGTCAACCCCCTAATGAATGGGGATTAATTGTTACGGACAATGAATTGGTCCATTAACACCGAGTGAAACAAGGTTACTTTAAAGTGAAATACAAATTTATCAAACCATTTCATTTGCCAGTTAATTAATTAGGCAACATGTAAATCAATTAAATTTAAATGATTTAATATTTAATATTATTGATAATTTCATGATTTTTAACTTATGAATTATTGACACGTGTCATTACTTATATTAGGTTAAGAACTTAGCCTATGTACATAGGCCATGTAATCAATGTAAATAGGCACCTATTCTAGGGAACTACATAGGAGAATATTTGGTCAATTTACCATTGTTGACCATAAACACACCATTTATGAGGTTTGATCCCTTGATCTTTAGGATGAAGGCAAACACCCCTACCATCAAGCCACCACATTAGTTGTGATAATGCGTTAGATTACATTCTATTTATCAAATAATTCATTTAAACATTACAAAGACATAAAATTTGAAAATTCTTATCTTATTGAGATTTTGTCCAAATGAAATGAGTAAAGTTTAATTAATTAATTTTAATAATGTATATAATTACATTTATTTCCTTTTGAAAATGTAAAATCGTTGGAACAAATTCTTTTTTGAATGTCACTATTCAATAACATTTCAATGACCATTATTTTGAAAAAAAAAGTTTAATAAATGAATAATTTTTAAAAATATAATAATACTACCTATGTTAGGTTACTTTCAGCTATTTTATGATTACTTTTTGTTGTTATGAATTATTTCACCTTACATCATTTACGATTATTTATGGCCATTCTTAATTATTTTTGGTTATTTTTAATTATTTCACCCTAGTTACTTTTAATTATTCTAAGTTACTTCTAGCTATTTTAGGTTATTTTAGGCTATATCACCTTAGGTTATTTTCAATTATTATAAGTTATTTTTGGTTATTATAGGTTATTTCACTTTAAGTTATTTGCAACTATTATAAGTTATTTTTTGTTATTCTAAATTATTTCATCCTAGGTTATTTTTGATTATGTGAAGTTATTGTTGGTTACTTTTGGTTATTGAAGGTTATTTCACCTTATGCTATTTTGGTTATTCTAAGTTATATTACCATAGGCTATTTGTGGCTATATTATTGGTGACTATTGTATTGGTGGTCACTTTATTGATGGCTATTGGTGACTATTTTATTAGTGGTTGTTGGTGACTATTTTATTTAGTGACTATTGGTGGTTATTTTATTGATGGTTATTATTAGTTATTCTATTAAACGTCATTAGTAATTATTTTATTGGTGGCTATTAATGGTTATTTTATTAGTGGTTATTAGTGGCTATTCTATTGATGACTATTAGTAGTTATTTTATTGGTGGTTAGTAATGGTTATTTTATTGGTGGTTATTAGTGGCTATTCTATTAATGGCTATTCGTGGAGCCCTATTCTATTAATGGTCATTAGTAACTATTTTATTGGTGGTTATTGGAGGTTGTTTTGGTCTTAATTACCATAGGTTATTAATGGCAATTAGTGGATGTTATATTGGTGGATATTGATGATTATTTTAAGATAAATTATCATAGGTTATTGGTGGTTATTAATGTCTATTATATTAGTGGCTATTGATGGCTATTTTATTGATGGTTATTGGTGACTTTGGTGATTAAATTACCATAAAATATTAGTGGTTAGTAGCAACTATTTTATTAATAGCTATTGGCGGCTATTTTATTGGTGGTTAATAGTGGTTATTTTATTAATGGCTATTGGTGGTTATTCTATAGTGGTTATTTTAAATTATTTTTCATATGCTATTATTAGCTATTTAAGGTTATTTTACCTTAGGTCATTATATTATATTTTAAATTATTTTAAATTGTTATACTTAGTACAAAATCATTTTTAATAATATAAAATAAAATGAACTTGAATAATTTAAAATATAGTTTGAAATAACGTATATTAGCTTAAAATAAAATAACCTAAGGTATAACCTAAGGTTAGTTGAATAATTTAATTTAAAATAACTTAAAGTAAAAAGCCTATAATAAGTTAACTAAAATACATTAATGTATAATAATGTATAATAGTTTAGAGTATAATAATTTATAATAACCTATAATAGCTTAGGGTATAAGTTAGAATAACTAAGGTAACTTAAAATAATATAAGATATATCATAAAATAGCATAAGGTATTTAAAACAACATAAAAAAACCTATTTACCACAATAAATTATAATAGTGAAATATATTAATTAGTATTGAAACAAAATGTTTACACAATGATATTATAGTGAAATAACTTTAACCAAGGTGAAATCACTAAAATGTAGTAAACTTATTTCACTTTTAAGGTCCCATAGTGATTTCAGTTAGTGAATTACACCCCACTTTTGTACTAATGTTTGGTTGCAAATACAAAAAATTATTTTGATGTTGACCTTCATCACTATAACAAAAGGTGTCCCAGCACACCAAGTGATTTCATTGGTTGTAGTGAACAGGACTAGTGATGAAACAATGAATTCACTAGTTTAATGAATGGGGACTAGTGAACTGCACCCACATTTTGTAGTAATGCATGCATAACAAGCTCAAGAGAACATTATTCTAATCTATTGGAAAATAGACATCCAAGTCCTTGCTTAAAGAATTCGTTGTCAAAAACACAACAAATGTCCTCCTTGACTTATGGTTTAAGAAATTGACATTCCTTGAGGAGCCATCCACAACGTCCTTAAGGTTGTTGAGTTCCAATAGTGGATCCACCCTATGATATAACTCCATGCACACAAGGCCCATTTGTGGGTTATGTCAGCGGACCTTGAAATCTAGTGCTCGAAAACCTCATTAAATTCATCGGAGGGAGGATCCTTGGGACAAATTCATATGGATATTTCCCTTGAAGAAATCATCACTTAGTGTCCTTTCCAATAGTGCAAACAATACCTTGTTATACTTATGTTGTAATTTCATTTTTCCCCACAATCTCCAAATCATCTTGAGAAAACAATCTTGCAGTAATTGGATTGTAGTTTCGAGAGCATCTTGAAAAAAGAATATGGTGGCCACCAAATTGTCATCTCAAAAACATCTTCATAAATGTTTTTGGTGGCTGCCAGATTATGAACCCTAGACTAATGGAATTTATTTCCAAAAGATCAAGGATGACAATGGCAAGCTCAATGGGTCAACCTTTATTTAAAATGACTTTTAGGACATTATCTTTAGCTCAATTTCAATGCCTTTTTACATATCTTCTTAGGTATATTATATATTTTAAGGAATGATAAAAGTTATTATAGAGAATTATTCCAATTGATTGTAAATCCTCAAATTGAAATAACTAGTACCTTGTAACATATAGATTATTGTCAAATGATAAATGATAGAATCCAAATCGATTTATTTCATTAAAGACATTCATTTGATACCTATATCTTATGTTTTTGATTGAATAAAAACATTCAATTCTAGGATTGACAAAAACCATGGAAACATTGAATTCCAAATATCTAGTTGATTTATGGGAGTCATGGAACGATCGTGGAAAACTTCACGTCGGCTATACTGTTTGTGTAGACATGTCTATTCTTTCTATCATGGGTCCTAGGGACTGGAATAGTGCATCATTGTTTCATTGAAGATTGTTTTTGTTTCATACCATGAATGGGCATTTTATAGCCCGACTCCAACATTGTGGAATTTCATATCAACAGTAGGAAAAACTTGCTTTTGGCTAGTAAGCCAAGTGATTGATACATTGGAACATATTAGAGATGAGATTATCAATAATCTTACTACGAAAAAGGTGGTTTGTCCAAGTGTGGTCTGGAATGTTAACACAACTAAAGAACACCAAAATGATCAAATTTCTACCCAAGAGCTCCTTGTGTTTTCAGGGGGTGAATATAATGAAAGTAGTGAGTCTCTTGGTTCTAATGAAGACAATGTGGTAGTTCACTTAATTTTGAAGACTTGCACCAAAGAGAAGTTCCACTAATAAGGCATAGTAATTGGCACAAAAAGGAATGCGATCTTCTAGATCCTAAAGGTGTTTTTCTCGCAAGAGGTCGTATTATGGCATTTGACCTAAGAGAAGCAATTCTAGACAACATTTTTAGAAATGATCATGTTAGTTTAACCATCCTTTACTATCTTAAAGACATTTTAGCGATAATGACTATTTGGAAATGGTCATTAGTTTAAACAACTATGGACAAATTTTCATTAAAGGAGCTTTTGTTTTCATATGATGAAAGCTACGTACCTAAAGTGGATGTAGAAGGAATGATTGGTGTCAATAAAAAAAATAGCTTCAATAAAAGAAAACAGAAGGAGATCGTGTCCTTAAATTCCATCTCGGAGATAGAGAAGGTGCTGAGCAAGGAATCTTGTGGTGGTGTTAAGGCGGTGATGTATTGTTCCTTAAATTGATGTCAACATTTCCTTTGCAAAATGACGAGATTACTTAAGCATGAATTTTGGAACAAGTCATTTAAAGAGAGATCCACCAACACGTTGGATATTCCAAGAAGGCTACATCGAAGAGGGGATTGCAATCGTGCAAAATGTGTGACGCTTCAAAAAAGGGATGGTTACAAAACTACTTGGTGCAAAATCATGGGGATTTCTAGGTCAATTTACATGAGTTACAAGTAGGAAAGCAAAAAAGGGTGTAGGATTTTACCACATCAAAATAAGGGGAGTCAGAAGTAGTGAACCCTAAGGATACATGCTAAATCAAACATTTAGTCCTTGATTGAACAATGTGTTGATGTAATGTCACATCAATTGATGGGCATCAGAGATGGGAGACAAGATGTTCATCTCCTTTTTCTAGATACTTGGAGGAAAATGGAGGAGCGTAGTGACTAAGTAAGTTTGGAATGATTGACTTTCATTGTGTTGTATGAATAAATGTTGTATACTTTTCAATTAATGCTTGATTTGGTGGCCACCATATTAAGTAATTATGTGTTTATTATCTTATATAAATTGATTATTCATAGAGTCTTGGAATCTTACAATCTATTGACAATTTGTTGACATGGTGGCCACCAAGTCTATAGAGTAACATGGCTTTAATTGAAGTTGCAATAGATATTTAACATTCTTGTTTGTCTTTCTAATAGTTGGTTTCTTTTACACACTTACTGATTAACAAATAGTTGCAAATTAGAAGTATCTCGTAGTCTGCTATGAGCTGGTTAAAAAAGAAAAAAATTCGAACATGGATGTGTAAAGGAGAGGATTTGTTTTTGCCAAGTTACCGTTTGTGAGTCCTTAAAGGATTTGATATCCAAAGTTGGAAAAAAAACCTTAATGTGAAGGAATATGAGATTAAATTGAAGAAACATAACTTCACCAAGAACCTTGTTGATGTCTATATCACATTTGAAGAATTGAATCTATGCAATCTAAAGAATATTTCTTATGTGTAATTCATGATAAGATGGACCATTATAAGACAACTTTTCTTTGGCTTTAAGTGAAGAACAAAATGGCGTTTGGGTTGGGGTAATTACTAGAGACCTTGATCGAAATGATTGCTCATGGCCATGGGGGATGAAGCCTTTGCTTAATATTCTAATGAACTTTGGCCCAATGATCTTAATTTCATGATTGGGTCATTTTTGCTCTTTTTCATAGCCTTGAAAAATAGCCAATTAGGGAGTCACGGGTTTTGTTTGAATTTGAAACAAAAAACACATTCTTCTAACAAATTTTGCAAGGAAGTTCCCATTATTTGAATGCATTGAAGCATGTAGATTGTGGGTGTGAAGCCATTGCTAAGGAAATTGTTTCTTCAAATGGACAATTGTGTGAAAGATAACAAGAATTGTCACTTGTTAATGTTTCTTTCCTTGCTAATTGCCTGTGAAGGTTTTTGAGAAGTTCAATTGGGGTTTCTTGTAGTTGGGCACACACATGAAGATATTAACGAAAGTTTTGGATATTTATCAAAGAAATTGAAATAGCAAAATAATTATATCATGGCAGATTTGATGAAAGCATTGATGTTTTCCCCAAGATTGTCCATTCATTCCCCAACTCATTCAAAAAATCCCTAATTTCAAATCTTGGGTCAATGAATATTTGAATGATGGCCCAGATGTCCTTGTCGGTCATACAAAAATGCATTTGTTTTGGTTTTTTGTGGACAAGGTAGGGTGGTCGATGATGTAATACAAAATATTTCCTATTGATGTTTTGTGGAATCCTAAAAATGGCTTGACCATACGATTGTGGAAGCAGGATGGCATTGGATGGCCAAAATTGTTAGCGAGGGTTCCGAATCCTATTACATTTCCCCTAATATGGGGAAATGATGAATTGAAGGTAGGTGAGAAGGAAAGGTTCATTAGTAGTGGGATTTGAAATATATTGAATTATGGAAGCTTGGCTGTTGAAGGATGATTCATATTCTAAAGTTATGGGTCCTTATGTGAAATATTAAGAGAGATTTCAAAGTTGTTATCAAGACCCAACCCATGGCAGAGTTTTGTTTTATTGGAAGGCTTTTGGCCTTTTAGCAATTGGAAAGCTAATTATGAACATGCATCCATTCCCACCATTGTTGATGTTGACCCTAAAGATCTTGTCATCCCTCCATACTATGGGCCTAGAAGCATGCACCCTTCTTTGAACACTACCACATACATGCATTTTTGTGACTTGTTTGTTGGTAGTTTTGTTCTTGTGCAACCTTCAAGCCCTATAATCTATCCTGTTTGGATGGGAAGAACCAAAAGTGATGTTGTAAGAGATTAAAAAAATGAGAATCATAGGAAAGTTTATGTTCAATGGTGGATTCCTATGAAAAAGGGAGCCAAGAATGATGAGGAATTGTATCATAATTATTGGTCAAGCAAGTGGAAGTGTAATAATGTAGACCCAAAACAATGCATTGAAATATCATATATCACATTTTCTTTCTTGGTTATAAACAATACAATAATTAATTACCATTGTAAGTATTAGTGCAACCCATGCATTTAAAGCCAAAACTAATCTTGATGCAACTAACAATAATTCATTTGCATTGTAGTTATAGATCGAATTTTTTATGAATATGAAGCAAAAATGTTGGTGCTATTTTATGGTTTCTATAGTAGGTTTAGTCTTTTTTTCAAATGGGATTTTCATGTTTTAGAATATATTCAATTTGCACATAGTTTCAAGAAAGATATTGCTAAAGTACAAAAATGTTTCCATGTTTTCAATGAAAGAGAAATACAAAATCAAATTAACATCAAAAGTCTCCTACTTGATGCAAATTCCTTTCCTAAATTCTGAACAAGTACTAACTATTCAATGCTAACAAGTACTCCAACTTGTAGTGAAAATACAAAACTATATCAAGAAATCAGAGTTTGTACATTAAAGATTTAAAAAGTAAGTATGAAAAGTAGAGATTTGATGTCTTTCATGTTCTACCATCCTTCCTTTATACTTTAAGTTTGAACTTTGAAATGCTTCATGCAAATCACCTAAACAGTAACTAATTGATCAAACTCCTTGTTCTAATCAACTAATAGAAACTAGTTAGTAAAAATATAAAATACAATCATATTGTTGATAAAATTCGTTGCTTTAATCAATTAATAGAAATTAGCCAGTAAAACAGTTATAAACAATCATAATTTTCAAAATATGCTACATGTTTTGTTAACTATCTGTTTTGCCGAGTATATGTTTTGTAGACTACCTATTTTACCATCTACCTATTATGTCAACTACAAGTTTTGTAAACTACATGTTCTGCCAACTACCTATTTTGTCAACTACAGGTTTTGTAAACTACTTGTTCAACATGTGTCACTAGTTTAGTTACTATTAATTAAAGTACCGGTTCAACTGTTACTAATTAAAATATTAGTTTAGTTACTATTGGTTAAAGTACCAGTTCACAAAGAGTTTTGGTGAATAGTCTAACCTTCATTTCAACCAACCAGTTTAGTTTATACTAAATTCAACAAATTTGCAATTGACGATAGGAGGAAGGAAATAATTACTTGAAATTTGGTGAGCACCACATCGGTTAGACTTCAATTTACAAGTTTGAGTTAATTTAAAACATGTTTGAGTTTACACGTTCTTCTATAGATTTTATGCAAATTAATTAAAAAATTCTTCAAATTCTAGTAATTCAAAGGCTATTAGACAATCATATTGAATTTCAATGGAAATTCAAGTTTTTAATGAAAATTTATGAAAGTGCCTATTGGCATGGTGCAATTCCTCCTGTTTGGTGGTCATTAGATGTATTTCGAAATTTGCACCATGTTGAATTTGATGTCAAATTCACATTTTTCTTGAAAATTTATGAAGTTACATGAAAACTTGGTTGAAATACATCTTATGTGGTGGCCACAAGATGAGTTTTATTCCCTAGCATGTTGAATTTGGTGTCAAGTTTAGGTTCTTGTTGATTTTTTAAAAATTAAATGAGAAGATGGTTGAAATACGTCCTATTTGGTGGCCACCAAATGTGTTTTGGCCTACTCTCGCATATTGAATTAAGTCTAGAATTAAAGTTGAAGTCGAAAATTAATTAAATATGTGTTAATGAGGTTTGAGCTTTATTTGCCTAATGAAACCTATTGGCAACTAATATATCCTTGTAATCATAGATTATGTTACCAAGTACATAGCATGACTAAGTCAATTATTATTGCACTAGAAGAACCATTTACAAAATGGGGTTTGGACTTTATTGGCCCAATGCAACCTATTGAACAACCAATATATCCTTGTAACCATAGATTATGTTACCAAGTGGGTAGCGTGACTAAGTTAATTATTATTTTACTACAAGAAACGTTTAAAAAATGGGGTTTCCTTATTTCTTTATTTTGTTGAAGTAGAACATAATGGTTTGGACTTTATTGGCCCAATGAAACTTATTGCCAACTAGTATATCTTTGTAGCCATAGATTATACTACCAGTGGGAGAAGCAAAGGCATTGCAATCTAATATTGTTGTAGTGATAGGGCCTGATTTTTGTATGAGTACATTCTTTCTTGTTGTGGGTTTATCTATTGTTATAGATCAAGGAGTTTGTGCTTTATGAATGAAGCTATCAAGTATTTTACTCAACATTTTCTTATTTAATTGTAATCGTTTTATGTTTATTCCTCACACAGTAATGGTTAGGTTGAGTTAACCAACAAGGTTATTATTAACCTAATGGGTTAATGACAAGTGTTGGATTGAGATGAACACATTTATAATGATTTTTTTCCTTACATGACAACATTCAATGTTCCAACTAGCCATACCCCTTTTTAGCTTGTTTATGGCTTATACCAATTGGAGCTAAAAAGGACCCATTGGAGGCTTAGGGTGTAACATATCTACCCAATGGAACAATGCCGATTGGTTACAATAACACAATTCACAAAAAGACTTTTCAGTTTGGAATTTGTGTTCTATGATTTTTCAAAGGATTTAAGGGTCACATTGGCGAATTCAAGAAATGTTAATTTAATCCAAAGTCCATACCAAATTCAATATTGTCTGCCCAATAATACTGGGTTAAATCAAAGTGAAAAATTGATAAATTTGAACCAAATCCTATTTTGGTTGATGGCAACAAGCTTAAGCCGTATAGGTGTTTACCTGGAAGTCTGGAACAAAAACTGAGCAATCAATGAATTGCTGACAATATCTCTAATCATATTGAGGAGCCAATAGTTGCACAAGTTTATTCTGTTACAACTGGGTTGTGTTTTCTTATTCTCAGCTAATGTTTATTTCCAATTCACAGGTGTCTCAAAATCTATTGTTATTTCACGCTGTTAATTCAGTATTACTAGAGTTGCCTGTGCCGTTGGCCCAAGTGTGAACTTGTCCTCAACTGATTTTTCCTTCCAAAACCTGGTTTTAAGGAATTTATTTCAATTTCCTGTGGCAGAAATCACTTAAAAATCAATATCTCCCACATTTTGAATTCAAATCTTACCAAATAAAATTCCATTTAATTCCTGCTCATCAAGATCTTTCCAACAACACCAAAGGCAAATTCCAATTTCTCCAAAATTTTCAGCTACAATTTAATTTAATTTAATTTTCAGTGAAGAAATCATTCAATATTCAAAAACTTTTTGCAGGCAAGTCCAACCTTCATGGAACCAAGCCCATGCACCCCTCCTTGGTTGAGAGCTTTCCAAGACACCAAGAACACAATCTGGAGCATCCCGGTTTGGTGGATCTCATAACTACAGGACAAACTACCTTCCTTCATACATAGATTTGATGATCAATACAGATCCTACATTGTAATTTACCAAAGAAAAAATAAATTGGGTGACAACCAACACAAAAACAGTTGTTGTCAACAATGATTGTCTTGTGTACTGGGTGCCCTAAACCTAAAATTGGAAGGATTAGGGTGAAGCCTTTTTGTGACACATAATTCTTGTCATTCTAGTGTCAGAAAGAAAACATTGAATGCAGAGAATAGCAGAATCACCACCAAAAAGATAAACGGTTTCCACATGCTCACCATGCCGTTCCTTTGAGTGCGAAGTATCCTGACGAGTTTGATTTTCCACCAACTACAGAAAGAGTTCTTGCTAGGGCAGAGACAATCAATGTGCATGTTGAGTTTATTTTAGAGCATTTGAGAGAGGAAGTCAGAAGAAAACTTCCGTTGTTGTTTTGTTGAATTCTGAAGAAAAAAGTGAACCAGCGTTGAAAGAAGAATTGAGCTTGCTAAAGTGCTTTTAGCATAAAATCTAATCAACATCTGACCAAGAGGAGGTGACACATTCACAGAATTGAGTGTTCCCTGTGTCACCCAGGTCCAACTTTTCCTACAAGTCAGGTACTTCTAGTTCATCTATGACACATTTGTATTAGAAGTTGAGAGTTTCACTGACACATTATGGCAGACAAAGACAAAGGATACAACTTCCAAGGAGCAGAGATTGAGAGCTTTGCTAGGTACTTGGGAGAAACTAGTAAAATTCCAAGGATGGATGAATTACAGCCCAATTAGAAAGCAAGTATTGGATCCAATTTTCTGCCATTTTGCAGGCAGTGCAAACAGGTAGTGCCTTTTAACAATAAAAATGCCTTGACAATCAGGAATACATAGTTCCCACAAATTGGTGTTTAATTTTTCGTACTTGCTTGGGAGTTGAATTGAACAATTCTAAGAAGACTGTTGAAGTAGGAGCCAAGGAGAACGGTTGTGGAACAAGCCCTCCAATTGACAGCTCACTTTGAAAGTGGTTTCCATTAGTTTCTGAATCATCAAAAGACAGATTCTGGTGATGAGACTAATGAAGATGAACACGAAGCAGAGGAGATGACTCAATCTTTCTATCAAAACGAGCTAGAAAAATTTATAAGAGAGAAATGTATTGGAGTTTGTACAACACCTATTTGATCATCAAGTGAATGCAAGTTGACTCGACTTCAAGCACAGAGTCAACCAGTGAGTCCAATTCCTGTAGATTATGCAAAAGGAATTGGTGAAGAAGAAATTGAGAACTTGAGGTCCTTCAGTGCCTAAGTCACACCAAGTAGACCACAATCTCCTCCATGGTAGGTGCTGAGATTGAGATGAAACCAGTGGTGCAAGTTGCTACACATGAAGAACAAGCACAACAACAGTAGGTGATCACTCAAAAGTTACAGCAACTGAGCAGTTATAATCAGCTGAACATGAACCAGTTATGGTCCAACCAGAGCAGGTGTCACTAGAACAACTAGTTTTGGAGCATGAGCTTCCAGAAGCAAGTGTTATTGTTTAACGTGAACAAATATAGTCTAAGGATCCTTCTACTTCTGTCAACTCACTTCAAAAACCAGGACCATACAATATGCTGGTTGAATTGAAGGAAAAGTTGAACCAGTGTAGGTGGAAGTGCTGAACCTACACCTATTCAATTTCCAATTAGATTGAATATACTTGATGACTTTTCAACCATGGAGGAGGATAAGTTTCCAGAGTAGGTAGTAACATTTTTTCAATAGCGTGCAGTGCATCCCAACACATTGCACAGCAGTTGTTGTAGCAATTGTTTGAATTATGTGTTACTAAAGACCTTATTAATCATGATAACACTTGAGTATAAGGGAAACCTTTGATGAATATATTATCACAATCTATAGTTTGGAGGATATACCATCAAGGAGAAGGATCAGGTCATTCAGGATCTGAGATCACACTTGGAGCTCAAGCAACAAGTGCACAAGGATTTGCAGCAGCAGAAATAGGAGAAGGAGCAGCTTCAGGTTAAGTGCGAAAATTTCAAGAGTGAGAAAGATGATCTATCAACCAAGCATTGGGGGATGAAAGAGGCTTTTGATAAATTGCAGATCCAAAAGGATAAGTTGGACCGTGGTTACAAAAAGCACTTCAGAGTGCCATCTTGCAATAGGAGGAGGCTAGCAAGAAGTGGTAGGCTATTGATGAAGGCCTTGACAACAAATTATGTGATCTCAAGAATTGGTTGCAGCAATTGAGGGACATTCATGGAAACTAGTTTTTGATAGTGATACCTTGTATGTCCCAAAAAAAAATAAAATCTACCTTATCGGTTATGAAAAAAAAGACCTGAGACAACTTGGAGTTGTATTCGGAATGACTTTGTGTGGTTAAGCCACGAGTCATGACAAGGACAATGGGTTTCAAGGCCTTAGACTTGCATTTAGACTAAGTTTAGATTGAGTTAGCAAGTCAAGTCCAGATAAGTTCAAGAGACTTCATGCTAACATTGTGTGTCATGGGATGTGCAAATAGCTAGGAGTTAGTTTGTGTCAGGAGCTTGGTAACATGGGAGCACAAGGGATGAATAAAGGGGCATCATAGCTTGTATTAGAGCAATAATTGGTTAACATTGGTTTCAACCCTTTCCAAATTCTCATCAATTGCTTGCAGAAGTAATTGCCTCACATATAAAGAAAACTTATATATGGAAAAACCTAAGCTAAGTCATACCTAACTTTGAGATTCATGATTTAAGCTGGTCCAACTTCATTGCATGAAAGCACTACTACAAGGAAGAATTGGAAAAATTGTAGAAAGAAAGGGTGTAAGTCATACTTAAAGAAATTCTGAAGGCCATTTATCTTCAATAATACTAGGCTGATCAAATTAAAAACCATAATTCAAATGCCAATAACAAGTTCTAGAGGTGGGAATGGCAAAAGACTAGGAAATATTGGCATTCATTGCAAATGTTCACACATGTAACCATATTTACAATTTATATAGGTGAAATTTGACAATTAGTAAATTGAGTGATAAAGTTTTAAAGAGAAAGTGGATGAATGAGGATGGTAGCCATAATTTGCATGCCAATACTTAACAGGAATTGAGTGTACCTATTTCAAATGTATGTGGTCTTATAGGGATCTTATGCTAAATTTCCATAAGTGCTTTCACCATTGTGCCATCTTGATCAATGTTTTTTCTTGTGTGAAATTTTTTCAAAATGCAGAAATGTTATTAAAAATCAGGGGTTTTCAATTGGGTTCACTGGAGTTACTTGCTCTTGTAAGTTACCAAACAATAGCAAGATTACAATTTTTTTATTGTCTTACTTGTTCTATTGCCATTCAATGCTAAGTCCTTTTTGAGACACTAGCCAATTACACAACATCAAAAAATTGAAAAAAAATCACTGATCCTAATATGAAGTAAAATGGTGATCTAATTAAACTGTTAATGAATGCTCCATGTTTGTATGAAATTCATAGCCATAATTTGGATGATATTATGTTTGACTAAATGATTTATTTCATTTGTTATGTTTTGAAGTTATTTATATGAAGTTGTGCAGAAATAAATTTGTTAACTAGTCTTTAACAACAATTGCAAGGTAGAATCACCCGCCATAGATTTAGATTTAACATGACACATATCTTATTCATTTTTATTTCATTTTGAACAATCTTCATGACCATGGGTGTGTTATGTGAAGGTCGACAATACCTTTTTGAATTCTAAAGGCAAAAGAATAATAAAGAGGAAGGACAAAGAGGAAAAGCTATCCAAATCACAAAATACTTGAAAATAAATAAATTAGACGCTTCACTTTCAAAACGCATTTTTTCTCATTTTCAATTTGTTTTGAGCCATCTGAAAAGCTATGGGTGCATCAATTGGAGCTTTACAAAACCTCTTTCAACTCCAAAAACAACATACTAATGTCCAAAGATTTTAAGTTTCAAATCACAAATTGTTTTACTACATCACCAAACATTGACCTCTTTACTTTGAGACCCTATATTTTCCTCATTTCTTGTTTCTTTCTGGTGATTTTCATGGTTGCAAGTGCATCAAGTGGGTCTTAACAATATCTCTTTGAATTCCAAAGGCAATTCAAAGAAATGTCCAAAATTTTAAATAAATTATATATTAAGTGTTCAGTCATCAGCCTATCTACCCTTTGCTTTGACATGCCCACCTAATTGACAATTAGGAAAGCTACATCCATCAGATGTAGCTTACTTTCCTTTCCAACTTCAATTGCAATTTTCATTCTACATGCACACATGAATGGTGCTTATTAGTGTCATGCATTATTTTGAGTCCTTTTTGAACCATCCAGTCAAAATAAAAATTGGTTACATTCATATAATAATGAAGTGAAATAAAACTTGGTTGAAACTGACCATTATAGTTAATACCTTTTGGTCCTTTTGTTGCACATGACAAGCCCTTTGATAATACACATATGTACCAGACCTTTCTGGCAAAGGTTTTGTTCTAACTAGTGACATTTTTAAAAACACAAATTTACAACTAGTATAAACCAAAACAAAACAAAAATGTTCAAGAACTTGCATCCACAGGCATATTCAATGGACCACTAAAACAATGCCATCTTAGGTTCATTACACCTCCCATGCACCTACATTCAATTAGGTTTTCTTTTTCCAAATGTTGTGATGTTGTTACACCTCAAAAACCTCAAGAAAAATATTGCCAACATCATTCCACAAACCAGGGTTAAATTGCATGAATGGAAGGAAAATAAATACTGCATTGGTATTGTTGAGGCAAAAGTGGGAATGAGAAATAAAAAGTGAATTCAAGGATTAAAGGGGTTTCAACAAACAAAAATGCATGTACTATGCATAATTTCCTTGCCTCATGATGGGGCCACCAAATGAATACCTCTTGTTTGGCACTTTTCATACAAAAGATATGGCAAGAAAAACATACTTAGTGGACTGATAACCATACATCTTCTCTAAGCTCTAGGGCAAGAGTCCATGGAGTGGCAATAGTTAAATGGAAGGTAAAAATAAGTGAAAATCCAATGCCACTTGGATAGAGGGGGAAACAACAAAAGTTTCGAAATAACACAATGTGCAACAAAAAAATGATAACAGATGATGTTATAACTTAATTATACTCACTTTTGAATAATGTAATGTACTAAAATTATGAGAGCATATGATATACTAACTTAATATGGTAATGTACTGACTTTTTGCATAATGTAGTGTGCAAAAACTACTATAGCATGTATGATTTAATATCTCAATAATGTACTTACAATTGCATATGTAACGTGCCCTTGTTTTTGATCTTATGTTCTCAATAATCAAGTTAAGATGGAGCTTAAGTGAATGTTGTTAATGAAGACTCAAAGAGCCATTGAATGATAAAGTGGATATAATGAACTAAATAGTTCAGTTCATGTTTATTTTTTTGGGTGGGCACGATTCAAGATTTTTCTAACAAATGTGTCTTTTGCTATGTTTTGATTTAATTGAAGATTCTAAACTTGGACAAATCATGGATGTGAAGTTTCAAACCTTGTAAGTTATTCCAAGGTTTATCGGATACAAATTCTGTAAACTTTCTTACTTCCTCTTTCCCCTACCTAGGTAATTATCCATAAGTGGGAAAATATCACAGGCAAGTAGGTAGGGAATGTAAAATGTTACTATGCACCTAGGTAAGGCACTTGCTGGATACTAGCTAGGTAGACGGATGTGCATGATACATAGCTAAACAGCGTTAGCTATGGGACATGAATACAACCAAAAAGTATTTCCAGTCCACAAACCATCCATCTTGCATGCTGCGCTGGTGGTGGCTGCTCACTCTAGGATTATGTGATCCAGCACTCACCAATGCACCATCCATTGGAAACCATTATGACTCACTCGTCAATGAACCACAATTGAGTTATCAAGGTAGGCCACCTTGGTAACCTGACCTGTATACCCTCCTACATTACATTTCCCATACCTATTTAACTACTAACTATCTATGTAAGTGGGGTATGTATCATAGGGGGAATGCAAGTGGTTACTATGTATGTCACCTTTCCCGTATCCATTTAACTACTAACTACATATGTAAGTGGGGTACATATCATAGGGGGAATGCAAGTGGTTACTATGTAGGTCACCTTTCCCATATCTATTTAACTACTAACTACATATGTAAATGGGGTGCATATCATAGGGGGAATGGAAGTGGTTACTATATAGGTCACCTTTCCCATACCTATTTAACTACTACCTATCTATGTAAGTGGGTATGTATCATAAGGGGAATGCAAGTGGTTACTATGTAGGTCACCTTTCCCATATCTATTTAACTACTAACTATATATGTAAATGGGGTGCATATCATAGGGGGAATGGAAGTGGTTACTATATAGGTCACCTTTCCCGTACCTATTTAACTACTACCTACCTATGTAAGTGGGTATGTATCATAAGGGGCATGCAAGTGGTTACTATGTAGGTAAAAGGATGTGCATGGTTAGTACATAACTAACTGGAGATAATATACCAGTGTGGGGGTCAGAAGATACGAGCAGGTACTGGTCTTGAATCTTTCCAAAAACATCATATCAACCTCGTACTAGTATTGGATCTTTTTTCTTAAAATTTCATACCAACCTGTTACTGGTATTGGATCTTCTTTTAAACTTTCGTACCAGCCTGGTCCTGGCATTAGGGTCCAAGACTGATTTTTGGCTGGTATGTGGCGGGTATATACCTGATATTGAGACCAGTACAGGCCTGGTACTTTTGACTGGTATTACCTAAAGTCCTTAGCAGGTGGGTACTGGTACGAACTGGTATTACCTCACATCCCTACCAGTTAGGTACTTATTGCCTCCTGTCATACCACTCTAGCCAGTTCTTTAATACCAAGACCAGTACCAGTCAATATACCAGGACTGCATACCAGTCAGGTATTTATTGCCTCATGTCATACCACTCTAGTTTGTTCTTTGATACCAAGACCAGTACTAGTCAATATACCAGGGTTGCAGCCTGGCATCCGCCCAACACTGGAATATACAACCAAAAAATGTTTCCTGACTACACACCTTCCATCCTGCACGGTGCACTTCACTCTGGCCCGCATAATCTAGCAGCCAAGCTGGAAATTTTGAGACTCAGAAGTCAAGCTCCTACATTACCCATAGCTGAAAGAAAGCCACAAACACACATGGAAAAGAGTTTGGATTGGGTCGTAACATGATTGTGAACACCAGGAACCTTGACCATACAAATCTTATGAGAAATCTGTAGAGTCCCAATAAAAAAAGGTGTGATATTATCCCAATGATATCATTTGCTTCTTCGACTTATTAGAGTTAGGGTACACCTAATGCACTGGCTAGAAGAATTTGACACAAAATGATCAAAAGGCCTTATCAATCTTATGGTCTTCGCATTCTGTAACTGTGTTTCTTGTCCTAAAATATTCTCTACCTTGTCAAGGAAATAGTTTGCTTTCTCAATGTACTACAGAACTGGCCCTACTTGTAAGGCCCATTCCACCTAGGAACACATCAAGCCCAGAAGGGTGCGATGCCATTTCATCAGGTGGCAACACATCAAGCTAAGTACGGTATGACACCATTGCATCAGCTGACATCAGGTTCTAACAGAGCCCATGCCAACTTGCAATTGGTTTTCCACACAGTAACGAGAGTGTTCTCATTGATTCACATAAGAAAGTGGAACTGGCAAAACCAAAAGTGGACCAAGCAGATTAATCACATGTCCCACCTATTTAAGAAGTACATGATTGAGATATCATAACCGGTTACAAGAACAAGGTTCATGTCTGGCAGAAGATGGGAAAAACATTTAAACAAAGTACCTGATTAAGACACCAAAAGAAGGATATGATAACAATGAGGTCCATCTCCGTCAGAAATTATGTAACCAGAACTCAAAACAACTTATAGTTAAGTGTAGGGTGAAGGCAGGGCTGGAGGAAGTTATGGTGTTTTCAGGCTCAAGTTCCTAAGACCAGAAACCACACAATCTCCCCCTCCATGTTACCTCTTATTCGGGCTTTCTGTACAGCAGAAGGGTCTATCTTGAAATCCTTCTGGGACTTTTGAGGTGGAAAATCACATGAGGGACAAAAGATAGGACCCTTAGCCTGTGTTATTGCCTATTTCAAGAGTAATTGTGAAGAAGAAGAGTCAACAAGTTGCGGAAGAGGGAGTGTGAAAACATTGTTCTGTTCAAATTAATAGAGATGCCAATCCACGGCACATCTTGACAACAAAACTTGTATGAGTCCAATAGTTGAACATTAGAACAAACATTTGGCTATGGAGTTTCTACACACACTAATAACATTAAATTCCCAAATTTTTCCACACATAAAAATCCCCAACACCCACACCTCTCTAGTTTGTACAGTTTCCCTCTTGACTTGTACAAAATACTGGGGGGGGGGAAAAACGAAGAACTAGGTACTCATTTTGTGCAATTTCAGTTCTGGGTGCTGCTCTTGATCTGGCATTTGTGGGATTGCGCTTTCTTCCAATGTCTACTACCCACCCCTCTACATCTCACAGTTAAATACATAGAAAAACACAGTGTTCTTTGATTGTTGTTACCCTCTTCAAACTGTAGAACCTTGGAGCAGTGTGTTTTGACAATTACCAGAACTGAGTGAAGGCAGGGACAACACTATACAGTCCAAATGAGTTGTATATGTTTGAAGCTTTTGGCTATAGACAGAATGCAACCTCTTGTCAAAATCTGTGTGACAGATCTTGACCTCAGCTGCCTCCAATGTACTTTCCTCCAGTGATAATGATAGCAATCTCTCTTGAAATGAAGGTTATGTACAACGCTCACGACCAGTATACAAAATTTCGCCTCCAATCCACATTCATGTAAAGCGCCTTCAGTGATTATGATGATAGTAATCTCTCTCGAAATGAAGGTTGCGCACAAAACATTTGCAACCCATGATGTACAAAAAAAAATCCACCACTTGAGCTTCTGACCCACATTCATGAAGAAGCTCCCTCAGTAATGATGATAGCAATATCTCTTGAAATGAAGGTTGTGAAAAACATTTATAACCAATGTACAAAAAAAATCCGCCACTTGAGCTTCTTCCCACAGCTTCCCACTCGCATTTCATGCGAAGCTCCTCCCCTCGCCCCTCGCCCCACCCACCCACCCACAACTCCAACAAATTCTTGGGCTTGAATGAATGCCTTTGTCAAAGCTGGTGAGTACATTGCTGCAAGTCTCCTGCAATTTATGGAGTCTTGGGTTGATCCGTACCAAATGGAAAGTTGAAAGGGGATGGGGAAGATGGAGCTTGTGATCGAGAATACTGCTGGAATGGGCTATGGAGATGAGTGCCAGGTGGTAGTGACGACGAAGTGTAATTGCCTCTGGGCGTAAAAGAGCTCGACAAAGTTGCGGTCTGCCGATTTGATGGACCAAAGAATGTTTGCGTGCGCATAGGAGGAGGTCGTTGCAGAGAAGAAGTGTTGTCTGAAAGTAACAGATTCAAGGCGAGGGGGGTTTCTTGCTCGCCGGGCTGTTGTTGTTGTTGTTTCGGAGGAGAAAGCGTGATTTGATGGAAGAGTGGCGACATGGTGGATGCCGGTGACGCAGGCTGCTGTTCCTCACTCCGGCTGCTTGTCGTAGTATAGCTAGATTGTGATGTTCTCCGTCCGGTGGAAGTTCGCGAACTAAGCGCAGTTGACGCCGCAGCTACTTGCAAGAGCATTTTCAATCCCATTTTGTTCAATGTCCACGCCGTGTTTATCACATTCCCAACGGCGCCTAAACTATCTTGCACAACTTTGCCTGCATCAAGGCCGAACTTTTGTTGCACAAGATCGGTGCCCACTACACTGGTCACTCCGTAAACCGACTTTCCTGCCGTCTCCACTGCTTCCACAACTTTAGCAAACGCGTCAACGCTTGCTACCGCCACTTCGTTTGCACCTCCTGACTCCGGAGTACTGCTGCTGCTGATAGTAGTAGTAGCGTTTACGTCAAGACCAAGACTGCCTGCAACGTGACCTGTTGCACTGATAGCACCTTTGAGAAGAGTCCTGGACATCATCTTGGCCACTGCAGACATACGACGCGCTTGCTGCATGCGTTTCAATATGCGTGGACTCATCATAGCTTCCGGGGGGCCTCCTCCTTCCGCCGTCGCCGCAGTGGATGCTCCAGCTCCTACCTGACTTCTCACGAACGAGCCGCCCTGCTGAATGCCCAGAGACGCCCACTGTCCTCCCATCACAATGCTGTCCGCCACTATGCTTGATGTGCTGCAGATCTGCCGAGCAATTCTCGAACTCAGCGTCTCCACGTCTGGTGCCACGGCCGTCCAATACTCGGCAACACCTCGACTTCCTCCTCCGATGAACGGAGGAGTGAGCTGCTCTGCTGGGATACAAGGATAGAGAGAGAGATTGAAGTCAGCACGGTCTACATCAGGAAAGAGTTCTGTGGATTCCGAGCAGGATTTTTGTTGTGGCATGCAAACAATAATCGGATTCAGATCTGTAACAACAGTGAGATTTACCTGCGAACTTCGCTACCATTTCTTGATGCACTTCGAAGGTGCAGAACCGATCCATGACTCCTTCTAACTGCTCAATGACGTGCTCCGGAGTGTCATTCGGAAACAGAATCCCATATACCAAGCCAGGCAGAGCAAATGTGTAGCGACGGTTCCAAACTTTCAACACCGGTGCATCTTTGCCAACCGGCCATTGCACTTCGCCGACGGCCGCAACAACCGCTGCTAGTGGACTATGTGCCTGCTTCAGCAAGCGCAAGGAGAAATCGCCGCACTGCATCAGCACGCTCTCCTCTCCATCTATCAAACACAATTGCGCCCCCGCAATCTTCACCAATTCTGTCTCGCTTCCCATGGGGGGCAGAACAAAGTTCGCCACATTACCACTGGCTGCAGTACTGGAACTGGACTCGCCTCCCATTCCAGACCCCGGACTCTCAGGAAACCACCTCGATTACGTACATTAAAATAAAAAAAACCACCTGACAAACAGGAGATCCAATACCACCAGATCAGGAAAATCCACAACTTCCCTGAAAGAAAACACACAATACAAACTAATTCACGTCAAAAGATCACGCACAACAACACGAACACAAACATGAACACTTTTTCTTCCAAACATCAAGCAAACTTTGATTGAACCAAAGATCGCAAATTCGCCATCGCATAATAAGGATCGCGTCATTCAACTGTGCAAGAACTTTCTACAAGAATCACTCGCCACAGAAAATATAGTGCGTAACTGCAGTAGATTACATACCTCTCCGCTGGCACACACACGAACAAAACAAAGAAAGAAAGAAACATAAAATTCAAGCAAAACCTTGACGACTCATAATATGCGCCAATAATGCACCAAATCGTACAATCTTTAGATCAAAATGTGAAATATGAGGTCAAGAACCAAACTGCAACAACAAAAAGACTCCACAAGAAACTTACAGTTGCGAAATGCTGCGAGAAATGATGTTGTGTGCGTCCTCCTTGGCGATGGCGCTGCTGCTGCTGGCTGGCTGACTGCGAGAACGAACGTTATGGAAAACTAAGGAGCGGAACATGAGGCGCTATAAAAAAACGGGGGAGGGCGGCAATGGGAGCCAGGTTCCACGTGCCAATCCTGGTTGTCACCTGGAATTGACAAAATCTGCCTCTGTTTTTTTTGCTGGCAGCGTTTCATTTTTGGTGCGAAATTTCGCCAAAATGCGAGACAAAGAGTAAATATTCCGTTTTTCTGCATATAATTGCCAAATTTCCCCAACACAAAAATTTGAATTTTTTTTTGCCACATTTGGAGTTTGGTTTTAATTTGGTAACATTTTTGTAAACTATTTTTTCTAATTTTTCAGACAAGTTACCTGCCTAAAACCCTCTCAGCATTTAATGTTAAGTACTTCGTGGGGTGCTAGCCAATGATCCAACATCAGAAAATAAAATAAAATATCACTGGCTCTATATAACAACTGAATAGCAGACTAATAAGTAATTAAAAAGTTCTAAAATCAAAATCAAAGTGCGTTTTCGAGATTTTCAATAGCCAGATTTCTCTCTCTACATGGTTTCCAATAGGTAGCCAAATTTTTATATATATGGATGTTTAAGAAATTTTAGTTAGCTTGTAGCCAAATTTGGCTAAACCTTCCTACAGATGATCACCACTTTGGGTACATCACAAAATTGACCAAAAATAAAACATTGCATCACAGAATCGTCCCCTTCAAAAAAGAAAAAGGCATGTTTTTTCTTTTTTAATTAAAAGAGCGCCTCCCCGTTTGTGTTGGCAACTTGGCTGTCGTCTTTTCTGGACACGTTGAGTTTTTTTTTTACCCACGGTTACCGAACCTGTGACTAAGCACGGTAATACGTGCCCTGTATTAACCGCTCATAACCGAACTGATAACCTAATTTCATCCATAAGACCATCCCTGGACCCAGCTAGAATTGCCCTTCCAGAGTCCGAAGAAATCATCCACGAAGGGATGGCATCTAAGGGGGATGAAGCACTTATACCCGAAGTAGGACTCGTTTCACAAGAGGAAAAGAAAAGAATAAAAGAAAAGGTATCCGTAACCTTTAAGAACTCGACACGTGGTCCAATCGTCACCTGGTTTGGGCGGTGGCACTGTGCGTCACGTGAGGATCTGCAAGCATTTTGTTGGACCAAATCCCGGGACCTCGATCTTGGCATTTGGTTTGTTGGTTTTTCTGGAAACCTATAGTAAGTTAGAAATTTATTTATTTTCTTGAATATTCCTATAGGTTTTTTTATTTTCCTTTACAATTTTTGGTTCTTTGAAGATTTTATATTTTGAAAATCTCAACATTTCTATAAAATTCTTTAATTAATAATTAGTTTTGGGGCGCTTTTTAAGTTCAGAATTTTTGCAATGAGCCAATTTGATTGATTGAGGTATTACAATAATTTTTTTTGAAAATTCCTCAATATAGAAAGAATTTGCTCTAAACATAAGAACATTAAGTTGCAATTTTATATATGTTTCAAGAGACCAATGTTGAGCAAAGCGTATGGGACAAAGTGAAATCCTATTAGGAACATGTTCAAGAATAAATTAAGAATTTGCAAAACATCAAACGATAAATTTCTTAGGTCACAATTTGACAATAGTAATTGTCAAATTTTTTATTTTTCATAGGTTTTTATTATTTAAAATTTAAATGTCATGTGTTGAAAAACACATATAGATTAGATGAATTTTTTTCATCTTATTTATCCGTGTTTTAAACATGTTTTAAAACACATGACATTCATGTTGAAATAATACAAATCTATAAATTAAAAAATTTCATATTATTATCTTCAAATTGTGACTTAGGAACTTTATGATGGAAACACATTGAAAATATAAAAAATCCAAGACCCCTTCCTTTCCCCAAATGAAACCAAATTAGGTCTATTGGGTGGGGGGTGAAGGGGGAGGAGGGGGTTTCGGAGGTATGCATATGTTTGTTTCTTCTATTTTTTTTTCCTTCTTTTTCAAGACAATAAAACATGGAAGAGGAGGAAGACTGTACAAATTGTGACCCCACAAAATCTGTGGAGAGGCTTATTTTTCACACCAGGAGGATGTTCCTTCAAAAGGATGGTTGTCTGCTTGATTGTGTACCAAACTTTACCGTGCTTTTCAATCCAACAAATGGAGAAAGCCGGGAAAAAAAAAAGTTGGAACTGAGTGTGGTGTTATGTGGCAAGGTACGGTAGGAAGTGTTCGTAAACATTTTAATATAATATTTAAAGAGACGATTAGAACTTTGTGTCTATCTAACCTTCCAAATGAACCACACGGTACAACGTATGGTTAGTTTCGATATTATTGTTCTAAAAGATTTCTCATGAGAACAAGACTTTGGGGCGGGGTGGGGGAGGCTATCGAGTCTAACCTTCTAATCGACTACAACCACTCAAGGCATTCAACTTGTCAATATACCCGGTGGATTTGACACGCAGCCTAGAGAACAACTCGTCGTAGCCCACTCTCACTAGGAATTATTTATTTTTTGCATTTTAGTGGTGTCATCATCCGATTAGAAAACTTGACTTGGGTTCTCTACCAAAAAAAATCTGGTGACTGAATCTCGTTGCTCGACATGAAGAAAATTTAGTGGCCGACCCATTGACATCTGGATATTTCAGGAGCCCCTGTCTCTCTCTCTCTCACTTGCTCGGGTCGGAAACTCCCTCCCCTTGGGTGTCATGATGCACACAATTTAATTGATTAATTAATAGTCATGGATTGTGACATTTTCATGCCCCAAATTTCAACAAAATCTTTTTAAATCACCACATTGTAACATACAGAATATAAGGATTTTCTTTAAAAAAATTCCTTCCAATTTTAATAGTCAAATTTGGCTAAATCAAATTATCACCACCTTGGCTACATCACAAAATTGTGGAAAAAAAAAAAAAAAAACAAAAAAACACTTTAATACATTAGGGTAGTTTTATTTTTTACAAAAAATAAAAAAATAATTTTAATAAATTTTTTTTTTTTTTTTTATTTTTCATTTTTTTT